>Ga0209039_10000402_pt1 | contig 42151 bp, 36 predicted proteins | sample BogFormECP12_OM1_FD_188238 | JGI IMG/M metagenome (GOLD analysis project Ga0209039, IMG submission 188238) | Bog forest soil microbial communities from Calvert Island, British Columbia, Canada - ECP12_OM1 (SPAdes) (version 2) | ecosystem: Environmental > Aquatic > Freshwater > Wetlands > Bog ...
GCTTGTTCCGATGGCAGTGGTACGCAGAAGGGCTTTATCTATAACAGCGGAAGATACACCGAGCTGCTGCCGAAAGGATGGACTTCCGCCGGCGCAGCGTTCATCAATGACAGTGGGGTCGTGGTCGGAGGCGGCTCTGACGGCAGTGGTACGCAGAAGGGCTTTATCTATAACAGCGGAAGGTACACCGAGCTGCTGCCGAAAGGATGGGATTTTGCCTACGCAAGCTGGATCAATAACAGCGGGGCGGTGGTAGGGGTCGGTTTCCAAGGCGGTAACTGGAAGAGTTTTATTTACGAGGGCGGGGCGTATGCCGAGCCGCTGCCTGAAGGATGGACTTCCGCGTACGCATACTTCATCAATGACAGCGGGGTCGTGGTCGGAGGCGGCTCTGACGGCAGTGGTACGCAGAAGGGCTTTATCTATAGCGGTGGAATATACACTGAGCTGCTGCCGCCTGGATGGACTTCCGCGTACGCATACTGCATCAATGACAATGGCGTGGTTGTCGGAGGCGGCTCTGACGGTAGTGGTACGCAGAAGGGCTTTATCTATAGCGGTGGAATATACACTGAGCTGCTGCCGCCTGGATGGACTTCCGCGTACGGAACGTTCATCAATGACAGCGGGGTGGTAATAGGAAACAGCATGAGTGTGAGTGATACAGGTCCAATAATGAAAGCTTTTGTCGCTTTTCCTCCTTCCCCTCAAGACGAGATAGCCGACATCCTCGATTTCATTGACAGTGCTCTCACGGAAGGCACGGCTACCGGGAACTGTGGCAAGGTCCAATGGAAGAGCGTAGAAAAGATGCTCACCAAAGCAGCCCATCGGATAGAGGATGGGAAGATTAAAAAGGCCTGCGATAAACTTGACGACGCCTACGACCGCGTCCTCAAGCACCTGAAGTCCAAAAAGGCCTGTGTCTCGGAAACTGCTGCTGAGGTGGCAGATCAGATTCTGGATGTGATGCAAGACTTGGGATGCAAAGAACAGGGATGCCGTCATTAATTCGGTAATGCAGAAAACCCAACTGGGCGCATGCCACGCAAGGGGTATCCGCCCAGTTGTTTGCAGACGAGGTCTGGCCGACGTAGAACTTTTCGAACAATATAACCAATTAAACGAATGACACTAATCAAACTAATCCAACAGTCCTTTCACCTCAACCCAGGGGGTTGATGGTCTTCAAGCGCGGAGCCCGCTCTTCAAGGTCCGCGCTCCTGATGCCCCCTTGTTGGTTCCCGTAGAGCGACCTGTAGTAAGCATTCGCCTCCAGGAGCGACTGATGGGTACCGACGGCGACGAGACGGCATTCGTTCAGGAGCAGGATCCGATCCGAATCCTCAATCGTGGAAAGCCGGTGGGCCACCACAAAGAGGGTCTTATTCCGCACCAGAAAAGGCAATGAACGGAATATCGATTTTTCAGTCAGATTGTCGAGCGCGGATGAGGGCTCGTCAAGAACCAGGATATCGGGACGCTTGATCAGTGCTCGCGCGATGGAGAGGCGCTGACGCTGCCCCTCGGAGAGACTGACTCCGTTTTGTCCGATCTCCGTGTCGTAACCTTCCGGGAGGCTCACGATAAAGTCATGAATGTTCGCGGCCTCTGCAGCCTGTATGACTTCTTCATCCGTCGCCTCCTGGTTACCATACCGTAAGTTCTCCATAACGGTTCCCGACAGGAGTAAGGTACCCTGTGACACGTAACCGATGCGCCGGCGTAGGGCCCTGACCTCGATATCGCTGGCGGGTATGCCGTCGAGATAGACTTCTCCCGAGGTCGGCCGGTAGAACCGGAGGAGGAGGCTCACCAGGGTTGTCTTACCAACTCCGCTGGGACCCACGATGGCCACGCGTTCTCCCTGTCTGACGCGAAAGGAAACGTTTTCAAGCACAGGGTTATGCGCATCATAGGAGAAGGAGACGTTCCGAAACTCGATGTCGCCTTGCAGACGATCGATTATCAGGCCTTTGCCCGTATTCTCCTCCGGGACAAGGTCGAAAAGGGCCGAGACACGCTCCAGCGATGCCCTGGCGCCCTGGAGCCCTAAATTGGCCGAAGCAAGGAACTGGGCCGGGCCGAACACGTACCCGAGGTAACCTTGAAAGGCAAAGAGCGAGCCGAGGGTCCAGTGGCCGGTTATCACCCAATAGGCGCCGATCACCAGGACCGAAAGATTCACCACGCTGGGCATGGAGCCTATGGCCAGGCCTGCGATCGAGTTCACGGTCGACTGTTCGAGTGAAAGATTGACGATTCTTCGCATGCCCGAAACAACGGTGGACACCTCCCGATCTTCTGTGGAGAAGGCCTTGATGAGCGGCACCGACGACAGACATTCCTGAAAGCGGCTGTGAACCTGGGCGTGCTGTTCCATGAGCCAATGGCTCATGACACGCAATCTACCAGAAAAATAACGGATCATGAAGACGAGTCCCGGCAGGACGATAACCGCTGCCACGGCAAGCCGCCATTCCAGGTAAACCAGGAACCAGATCCCGCCCGCGAATCTCAGAACATTGGTGACGATGTGCACGATGGTGCTGGAGAAGAACCACTGGAGACCGCCCACGTCGGAAGATATCCGCGACATGAGGTACCCTGTCTCCTTACTATCGAAAAAGGCCTTGGGAAGACGCAGGACGTGGCCGAGCAGGCTCTCCTGTATATCCATGGTAACCATCTGCTCAAAGCGGGCGACGTAGAATTGCTGCAGGAGGCCGCAGAGTTTTGAGCATCCCGAAATGGCGACCATGAGGAGAATTACCCCGGCCAGGAGATTGAGCCGGCGCCCCCCGATGACCGTATCAACGAGATACCGGGAGATAAGGGGTTGCGGAAAACTAAGCAGTGTCCCCACGAAAATCAATCCGGCGCCGAGGAGGCCTTTTTGCCAATGACGGCGGATAAAGGGATAGATATGCCTCAGGTTGCGCCGGATATCGGTAGGTAGCTCTTCCGCGCTTGATATTTCATCAGCAGGTATTTCCCTTGAAAACGCTTGCTTGACATAAGAGAGCCATGTCCTCATAATCCTTTCATACCATGCACGTGCTGTGCCACTTACTGCGTGACTATCCCTTGGTATGGTGATTGCAAAGAGGCACTAAAGGCGGCAGGCGGTGCAAAGACCGGAAACTTCGTTTCCTTGAGGAGCGGCCTCGAGAAGGCCTTCAGGATCGGGAGCCGTGCTCCCTTGAGGGCCGCTGCCTTCGGCGGCTTGAGGCAAGAGAGTGAAGCACATAAATGGGTATTTTTGGGAGATGCGAATGAATGCTGAAGTGATTAGTCTATCCTCAAAAGAAGTAGTCCTCAAGCGCAGCGCTCCTCGAGCCGGCTCTGCCGGCGGTCCCCAATCAAGCACTGCGGTCTCATTTCACGGAGGTAAACTATGCAGCTGATGAGAACCCCGAAATCGATGGACATTGACATAACCGACCGGTGCAACCTCCGCTGCAAGTACTGCAGCCATTTCTCGAGCGCGGGCGATGTGGGGACCGACCTTCCCACTGAGGCATGGCTCACCTTTTTCGAGGAGTTGGGCCGCTGTGCTGTCATGGATGTGACACTGTGTGGCGGTGAGCCTTTCATCCGGGAAGATCTGAAAGAACTCATAGGAGGCATCGTCCGTAATCGCATGCGATTCAAGATCCTGAGCAACGGCACGTTAATCACTGACGATATGGCAGCATTTCTCGCGTCGACGAAGCGGTGCGACAGTGTCCAGGTCTCAATTGACGGCTCCGTACCGATAACCCATGATGCCTGCCGGGGCAGGGGCAGCTTCCGGAAAGCCATGAATGGTATAAAGCACCTCCAGCGCTACAACCTGCCGGTCACGGTGCGGGTGACGATCCATCGCAAGAACGTGCGTGACCTTGAGAACGTCTCGCGCCTCCTGCTCGAAGAAGTCGGTCTGTCGGGTTTTTCCACCAATTCCGCGTCCCACCTCGGCCTCTGTCGGAAGAATGCCGAGATAGTCCAGCTCACAGCCGAGGAACGGTTCCTGGCCATGGAAACACTGCTGCGACTGACCGCCAAGTATAACGGCCGGATCAGTGCGGCGGCCGGCCCTCTGGCCGAAGGAAGGGGATGGCTGGAAATGGAGCAGGCGCGTAAGGAAGGGCGCGAGATGTCGGGCCGCGGCTTTCTTACCGGCTGCGGTGGACCCATGAACCAGATCGCGGTGCGTGCTGACGGGGCCATCGTGCCTTGTGCTCAAATACCTCATATGGTGCTGGGCCGCATAAACCAGAATGATCTCCGCGATATCTGGCAAAACCACCCCGAGTTGAACCGGCTCAGAGAGCGCCGCACCATCCCGCTCTCCAGCTTTGAGTTCTGCGAGGACTGCGCGTACATGAACTACTGCACGGGCAGCTGCCCTGCTCTGGCTTACACGATCACCGGCAGCGTCTACCATCCTGCGCCGGATGCCTGTCTCAGGAAGTTCCTGGGAGAAGGGGGAAGACTGCCGGCGGCGGTCAACTGCGCATGCTGCGCGTAAAAATCGAGACTGGTTCCGTTAGTTTGATTGGTTGAATTAGTTCTATTGGTTCAGTTGGTTGGGGTGGTCGAAGAGCGGAGATGGTAAAGGCTGGCCGATGGCGACCGCAAGACGATTTGAGGATTTGGAGTGCTGGAAGGATGCAAGGAAGTTTGTGAGGCTGATATATGGGATTACAAGAAATGACCGATTTAGAACGGACTATGAGCTTGTTGGACAGATTAAACGAAGCGCGGTATCGGCCATGGCCAACATAGCAGAGGGCTTCCATCGTGCTAGCACGAGAGAGTTTATGAAGTTTCTGGATTATTCTCGGGCTTCCATTGTTGAAACGGTGAGCCACTGTTGTGTTGCGCTGGACCAGAAATACGTAGATGAACCCGAGATGAGCGAAGTGACAGAGCAGGCCAATCTTGCCTGGAAGAAGGTCAATAACTTTATTCCGTATCTCAACAAGACATCAAAATTGAATCAAGATTCGAAGGGGAACCAATGAGACCAGCCGAACTAATCGAGCCAATGAAACCAATCGAACCAATCGAACTCGCTGAACGAATCGAACCAATTCAACAGGTTACTTCCGACGTCTGTGCAGTTCGGTACCATCTCAACTGCATCTATTTCTATCTCACCGAAGGTTGCAACCTTGCCTGCCGTCACTGCTGGATAGCGCCGAAATTCCAGGGAGGAGGAAAGAGCTACCCGGCGCTCCCTGTGGATCTCTTCGAGTCGATTATTAAGCAGGCGAAGCTTCTTGGCCTTACCGGTGTGAAGCTGACGGGTGGTGAGCCGCTGCTGCACCCGCACATACGGGAGCTACTGGGTATTGTGCGAAGAGAAGATTTGGGACTCACGGTCGAAACGAATGGAGTCCTCTGCACACCCGAGCTGGCTCAGGAACTGAAGTCCTGCAAGAACACATTCGTCTCCGTCAGTATCGATGGGGCGGATGCTGCGACCCACGAGTGGATGCGCGGTGTGAACGGTTCATTTGAGGCGGCACTCCAGGGCATCCAAAATCTCGTGTCTGCAGGTTTCAGACCGCAGGTGATCATGAGCATCGTACGTCGCAACAAAGACCAGATGGGGGCTGTGGTGCGCCTTGCAGAATCCGTGGGCGCGGGCTCTGTTAAGTTCAACCTTGTGCAGCCCACCGCCAGAGGGGAGAAGATGCACGAGCAGGGAGAAGCCCTCACCATCGATGAACTGGTGGAGCTGGGTGCGTGGGTCGAAAAAACACTCTCTGCGTCCACACACCTGAAACTCTTCTACAGCCACCCTGCTGCCTTCAAGCCTATGAGCAAGATGTTCGGCGAGCAGCAGGGCTGCGGTGTCTGCGGGATTCTGGGTATCTTGGGCGTGCTCGCCAATGGTTCATACGCGCTCTGTGGGATCGGGGAGAGCGTACCTGAGCTCGTTTTCGGCCATGCGTCGACGGACCGGCTGGAAGACGTCTGGCGTGATTCATCCGTGCTCAACGAGCTGCGCGACGGCCTGCCCCATCGGTTTGAAGGTATCTGCGGCGACTGCCTGATGAAAAGCATCTGCCTGGGGAGTTGCGTGGCTCAGAACTATTACCGGAGCAAAAATCTCTGGGCAGGCTTCTGGTACTGTGAAGAGGCACAGAGGAAGAGCATCTTCCCGCACGGCAGGAGTGGCCTATGTAATTCAACGATAGAGAGGATAGAGTGCGCCTGAGAAGAAGAGGCTGAAATGCTTAACAGCGTGCAGGAGGTTTGCCACAAAGTGCCCCACGAGCCCACCTGAGATTAGCCGCCATCGACAGCCGCGTTGCGCATGCGCAACGTACCCGACGACCTGCTTAGGGCTTACAACCCACGGGTCAATACGTGCATTGCTGTCTCCCCTTGTCCTGATTCCGCGAGTATCAAAATCTGTCACGCGGTGCACGACGTTGCAGCTCTTTGAGGGACATGAATAGAAAATAACATCCCCGCGCCTGACTGGGCTGCCTGAGTAAGCGAGAACCTGGAGGAGATCTCCGGGTTTGAGGATAGGTTCCATACTGGAACCCGTATAGGTTACGTAGGTGAGCTGTGCCTGTCCCATCACTGCAGGAACGGTCGCACGTAACACCAGACTCGGAAGACGAGAGGTGATAGAAGTCCTGCTCGAGCGAGCAGTGCAATTAAAGAAAGGTCCGTGCCGAAACTGAGAGCTGCCGAACCATGAGCCCTTTCCTTATGGGCGGCACGTCCGGGCGGATTAGCAATCAGGCTACCACTAGCTTCAATATGCACGCTGCTACCGCTTGTCACGTGGAATCCCCCTCTTCTTTTGTGTTGTCCGTAGATGAAACGTTGTCAGTTGTATTTACTGTCCTGTCTATTTTCGGAGGAATATGCGGTAAACTTTAGGGGGGGCAGATAAAATCGTTCTGAACCGAGCGCTTCGCTTGAGGACCGGCTCTGATGAGCCTTAAGGAGCGGAAACTTCGTTTCCTCAAGGAGCGTCGCATCCTGCGACTTGAGGCTGAAGGCAGTTACCTCAAGGCTGAAAGCCGCTCCTCGAGGGCTACCGGCCCGGTCCTTAAGCCGGCTTATCGGCGATCCTCAAGCGCAGCGATCGGCTTCTGTCCTTGAGGCGCCCCCGTGCAATTGTGTATACTGTGGGGCTGTGACGAAAAGAGAGGAAGAACTCGTTACGGAGGGCTGGGAGAGAAGGTTTATTGCGACGGAGCCGAGGCTACAGGAGGCGGTCGAGCTTTATGAGTCTATAGGGTTCGATGTGCTCCTGGAGCCCCTGCCCACAGAGGAGGAGATGAAAAGTGCGGATTGTGAAGAAAGAGGCTGTACAGCGTGTTTCGATGTTGACAGGGAGCGTTACAGAATTATTTACACAAAGGCCAGAGATAGCAAAGAGAACTAGCGCTTCTTGAAGAGCTCATTCCAGAGCTTCTCAGCTTCTGCCTTCCCAGACTTTGTTTGTTGCGTTGCTGGGGCACCCGCGCGGGGGTGACCGGTCGCAATCTCCTTGAAGCGGAAGAAATCGCAATAATTTGCTCTGTCCTTTTCTTTCACGGGCTCAGCTTGTGACTCCATACAGGCATTAGACTTGGACTCTGCGTAGAACGCGCAGTTCAAACAGGCGCGAAGGTCAGAACCGCATTTCGGGCATTCATCCCTTCGTGAAACCTTCTCTAACTCAATGGTTGTCCCGCACTTGTAGCACGTTTTCATGTCTCACACCCCGAGAGCAGTGTATAGTGCTTAGTGTATAGTGTTTGGTGGGAAACCCAACCAACGCATAGTCCTATCAATTCACCAGGTAGCATTCACTAAGCACTATGCTCTATGCACCATACACTACACACTTGCCACTCACGCTCTCACAGTCTTCTCAGAAGCTCCCGCAGGTCATTAATCACATTGCCATTGCTCTTGCCGGACGGATTGTAATGGTAGCATTCAATACCGAGGGAGCGAGGTACCTCGTAATCAAAAACCGGGTGATCACCCACGTGAGTGATATCCCCGGGCGAAACCCCGAGGCTGGTTGCCAGCCCGTGATAGAATCGCTCTTCTTTCTTGACCATGCCGAGGTCGGAGGTTGCTGAGACAATGTATTCAAAGTAGTCAGTGAGCCCTGCATGCGCGATCTCTTTCTCTACGAATACCCTGGAAGCATTTGATGCTAGCACAAGCCTGTAGCGGGCTTTTAGGTCGTGTAAGACTTCAAGTGCGTGGGGGGTTACCTCTATGTGGTTAACATAGGCGTCCAGTAACTCATGCGCGGATACTGGTAACCCAAACTTGGCGATCCAGTATTCCACGTCGTACCACAGCAAGTTTGCATCACCTATGATTTCATACTCTCTGAGTATGAGCCTCTGTGCATCTTCGAAGCGTACACCATACTTTTCGGCGTATTTGCCCGGGATACCGTGATGCCACACCATGTCGCCGAATTTTCCCTGGACGAGCGTTCCGTCAAGATCAAATGAGATCACCTTTTTCACGCTATGCTACCACCTTGGCTTGTCACGCCTCTCAGTCCCGAAGATTCGATTCATTGAATATCCTCAAGCCACGCGTATTGAATGATCATATCTCTTCCATCGTTTTGAAGTGTGTGCGTGGAGTATATCACACCTGAAAGTACGATGAACAGAGTCGCGGCAAGGAGGTTCACACCCGGAGGCAGGCACCCGGTGGATTCCCGGAACCTCTATCAGTGTGAATGAAGGTTAATCGGCAGGAGAAAAAAAGGCCGACGAGCACGCGAACGTCCTCGTCGGCCCCTTCTAACGGCTACCGAGGCTAGCGGTCAGTGCATTCCAGCTGCTATGGTCTCCCCTCCGGCCTGGGAGCTGTGGCAGAGTCTTTTACTGCCTCCCCGGTTGCGATTGTCCCTGCGGCTGCCGCGCCTCCTGTCAGGCCTGCACCGGTTGCGGTGGAAGTAATGCCCACTGCATTCATGCCTGCGGCAATAGCTACTGGATCACCGACAATGTAGCCCCCTCCCAATACACCACCCAGTACGCTCGGCACAGGCATGCTCATCTGGCCCGCCGTTACCTGGGGGCGCGCTACTGTTGGGCCATAATAGGATATTCCCGCCTGTTGCACCAGGCTGTCGAATTGCGCCTGCGTCATGGTGACTTTGGTCCCGTCGGCCAGGGTCAGCCAAGGCACGGCCTCTTGGGCGAGCACGACCGAAGAAAAGAGTGCAAGAACGAAAAATAATCCGACAACATTTAGATATGCGTGGTTTCTGCGCTGTCTCATGATTACCTCCTTAATCGATGTATGTTATGGAGCATGTTGGTGTCTTTGTAAAGATGGGAACCTGTTCTGCTCGAGTGCGGGACAATTTAATTCCCCGGATTACTGATGAGCCCGTGAGTCACCTCCTGGTTGCTCAGCTGTTGGTTTCTAACGACTCACACCGAGAGGTCTATATCAATCTGTCTCACCAGTGACCGATGTTCGACGTGCCACGCGACAGCTCCGCGCACGCCCTCGTCAAGTGGGGTCTTCGGGTACCAGTTCAAAAGCTTCCTAGCTTTAGCGATGTTTGCCCACGTCTCCTTCATATCCGCCTTTTGGCAAGGCTGGTATGAAATCCTCGCTCGTTTGCCAAGGCTAGACTCTATCAGGGAAATAAGCTGCGAGAGCGCATGGGGTTGACTGTCTCCCAGATTAATGATCTCAAATCCCAGGGGCTGCACGGCCTTTATCGTCCCTTCCGCAATATCATCAACGTACGTAAAATCACGGGTTTGTGACCCATCCCCATATACGGTGAGTTCCTTCCCTTCTTCGATCCACGTGATGAACCTGAAGGGGCTCATATCCGGTCTCCCTGCGGGACCATAGACCGTGAAATAGCGAAGTACCGAGACGTCAATGCCATAGAGGTAGTGATACGTATATGCGACCATTTCTGCAGCTTTCTTTGAAGCTGCGTAGGGTGATATGGGAGTATTTACTGGAAGGTCTTCGGAGAACGGCATCTTCTGTCCGGCGTACAGGGATGATGACGAGGCCAGCACCATCTTGTTAACGCTGTGTTTGCGCATCAGCTCGAGCAGATTCAGGGTGCCATACAGATTGGTGTTCATGTACACGTATGGATTTCGAAGGCTGTAACGAACTCCGGCACGAGCGGCAAGGTTTATAACCGCAGCTAACGTATGGTCCCGGAATATTGGCTCCAGCTCGTTTATGCTCTCGATATCGGCTTGAAGAAATGTAAAGTCGCGGTTAGCCTTCAGGGTTTCCAGTCGGTAATATTTCAGCCGGACGTCGTAATAGTCGTTGAGATTATCCACGCCGACAACTGCGAACCCCTGCTCAAGGAGCAAACTTGCTGTTTTGCAGCCGATAAAACCGGCTGCGCCAGTTACTAGAATAGTCTCCATGTTGCCTCAGAGGACGTTTATCACCATGCCCGCAGCGAGGACTTTGATTATAAGGCCCCGCGTAAGCTCTTGGTTACAGCTGATGCTCATTCCAGCGAGCTTGTGGCCTGCATACTGTCAAGCCTTGCAGACATTGCCGTGTCTGATGCCAATCTTTTTGAGGGCGTTGCGGGTGTCGATGATAAGTTTGGCATTTTTTTCTACGAGCTTATAATTAACGTTTGCGTGATTAGTCACGATCACGACTGCGTCATAGCTCTTGATTTTTTTCGCGGTGAGCTGCACGGATGCCTTGTCGAAGTTGAATTTGCGGACCTTTTTGAGCCTGGGCACGTAAGGATCGCTATAATCCACCGTCCCGCCGCCCTTCTCGATCAGTTCCATGATCACGAACGCAGGACTTTCCCGATCGTCGTCAACGTTCGGTTTGTACGCGACACCGAGCACGAGAATCCGGGAGCCCTTAAGACACTTCCCTTTCTCGTTCAGCGCCGCCATCAATTTCTGAACAACATAGCTCGGCATGTTCGTATTGATCTCGCCGGCGAGTTCGATGAACCTCGTGGCAACTTCATACTCTCGCGCCTTCCACGTCAGATAGAAGGGATCAATCGGGATGCAGTGCCCTCCCAGTCCTGGGCCGGGGTAGAAGGCCTGAAAGCCGAAGGGCTTTGTTTTTGCCGCTTCGATGACTTCCCATATGTCAATGTCCATGCGGTCGAAGAGTATCTTCAACTCGTTCACCAGCGCAATATTGACCGAACGATAGATATTCTCCAGCAGCTTTGTCGCTTCAGCCACCCTCGTTGACGAGACAGGAACGATGCGCTGCATGATCTGTCCATAGAGCGCTGTCGCCACACTCAAACACGCTTTGGTGCAACCGCCGACTACCTTGGGAATGGTAGCCGTAGTAAACTGCGGGTTGTTAGGGTCTTCCCTTTCCGGAGAAAAGGCGAGGTAGAAATCGACGCCTGCCTTAAAGCCCGGTTCTTCAAGCATGCTCCGCATATCTTCATCTGTCGTGCCGGGGTATGTCGTCGATTCGAGTACGATCAGCTGACCTTTTCGAAGATAGCGTGCTATACTCTTCGTTGTGTTGAAGACATAGGTCATGTCTGGTTCCCGGTTCTTGTTCAGGGGTGTGGGTACGCAGACGAGTATGCAATCCATAGCAGCGAGGCGCGAAAAATCTGAAGTGGGAGAAAAGGGTGGTGCACCCTTCTGCGGAGGACGGATGAGCGGCACAATGCGGGACGCATCGATGTGTTTGATGTAGCTCTCGCCCTTCTTCAGCAACGCCACTTTCTTGTCATCTATGTCAAAACCCGTGACGCTAAACCCTGCCTTACAGAACTCGATCACGAGGGGCAAGCCCACGTAACCGAGACCGATGACGCCAATCTTTGCCTGCTTGGATCTAATCTTTTCTGCGAGATTCATATAACCCCTTCTTGGTGTGGCCGAGATAGGCTACCGCCCTTGCCACTCTGAAGTCAACAGTGAACAGCCAAGGATGAGACACATCAGCGAGTTTACTAATACGCCAGTGCCACTGCTTTCATATAGTACCGCGAAAGCGGTACCAGGCTCTTTGCCAGAGAATTCATGAGAGGCAGAAGCCTGCTGGGCATGTGTTCGGAATAGCAAGATCTAGGCCAAACTCCATAGAGGTGCTCTCTGCCTTTGTCCTCATCTTTTGGTGCCGTGGGGGCGGATAGTAGTCTGGTTGCGCTCGGAACAAATGGCTTTCCTTTTCTTTCTTCACCAGATATGTTATTTTTTCAGCGTCGGGGAGCGTTCGTAATGCGTCGTTTCAGACTTTGTGTTACGAAGGCGGTTGCGCTGCTTCTGTTGCTTTTTATCTTTACGTGTGCGGCAAAAATCAGTGCAGCCGAGCTTAGTCGCGCAGATGGTCGGTCATACATATATCAAATTGTCGGCACCGGTTTCGTTGCTCTGGTCGGACATCAATTTTTCCTTGAGCTCTACAAGGCCGCAACACGCCTTTTCCCGCCTGAAGGAGGATTCTGCATTTACTCTCCCGTCGTTTTCCATCGCATCTACCGTGGACCTCCCTCGCAGTCGTAACTCGACTGCATTTCCGGAGCCTTCCTTCGTCCGAATGAGCCAGAGTCCGATGAACATGCTTAAGAGTGGAAATGACTATTGCACCGAGACCACTGAACTGCTTGGTATGTTATTTGTATGAAGATATGTTTGACAAAAAAACGCGGAACAACGCGGAACAATCCAGGATAGAGCAGAACAAAGATGTATCGAGGGGGAGTTTATGTGCACATACAAGTCACACCCGGGTGCAGGTGGTGTGATAGGGTTGAGGAGGACGTTGAATGGCACGGAACGATAGGGTGGCGGAGTTTTTTTACGCGAGTCTTTTCGTGATCCTTGGCGTAGCGCTTTTCCTGCCGGGATGCCAAGGAGCGCGAACGACGGAAACCGCAACTTTCCCCACTGTTGAAGTGGTGGAAGTCATTAAAAAGGATGTCCCCATATATTCGGAGTGGACTGCCTCCACAGACGGTCTCGTAAATGCGACCATTCGTGCGCAGGTGCAGGGCTATCTGATAAAGCGGGATTACACTGAGGGTGATGTCGTCAGGAAGGGGCAGGTTCTCTTCGAGATCGATCCGCGCACCTTCCAGGCCGCACTGGAACAGGCGCAAGGACAACTCGCAGAACAGCAGGCGCGCTGGGAAACGGCGAAGGCCAATCTCGAACGCATCAAACCTCTGGTGGAACAGAGAGCGGTGAGCAAGAAGGATTTTGATGATGCGGTCGGCGCTGAGGCAGCAACCCATGCTGCGGTGATCGCACTCCAGGCCCTGGTAGATAAGACGCAGCTCGATCTCGGATTCACCAGGGTCACCTCTCCGATAGACGGGATAGCAGGAATTGCCAAGGCGCAGTTGGGCAACCTTGTGGGTCCGGGTTCGGTGGAGGAACTGACTACGGTTTCAACGGTTGATCCTATCAAGGTTTATATTCTCATGAGTGAGCAGGAGTACCTCAAATACGTACAGAACGATCAGGAACATGGCCAGAAGATGCCACTGGAGCTGATCCTTGCGGACGGGAAAGTCCATCCGCACACCGGCTCTTTTGCTTTTGCGGACCGCCAGGTGGACGTAAAGACCGGCACAATCAAAGTCGCGGCTCTTTTCCCCAATCCGAGAAACGTGATCCGGCCCGGACAGTTCGCCAGGGTTCGCGCGCAGACCGAGGTCAAGAAGGGCGCGCTTCTGGTGCCGCAGCGGGCGATCATGGAACTACAGGCAGGATACCAGGTGGCTGTGGTTGGAGCAGACAACAAGGTTGCGATAAGGCCGGTCAAAGCGGGCGAACGGCTCGACAGCCTCTGGGTCATAGATGAGGGTTTGAAGCCGGGTGAGCGGGTCATAACCGAAGGGCTCCAGAAGGTCAAACAAGGTACGGCGGTGAAAGCAAACGCCGAGCCCGCGCCGGCGCCGGAAAATACCGGGAAAAGGTAAGAGACGCCTTTATGTCAAAGTTCTTCATAAACCGTCCCATCGTGGCGATGGTCATCTCCATCATGTTCGTTATTCTGGGAATCGTTGCCATGACGGGCTTGCCAGTTGCTCAGTTCCCTGAGATCGTTCCCCCGGAAATTCAGATCTTTACGCGTTATACCGGCGCCGACGCAGAAACCCTCGAACAGTCCGTGGCGACCCCCATGGAGGAGCAGATCAGCGGCGTTGACAACATGAACTATATGTATTCCGTGAATGCCAGCAACGGCACCATGCGTATGTTCGTCAACTTCGACGTTAAGACTGACCCGAATACGGACCTGATCTTCACACAGATGCGGCAGAACCAGATCCAGGGACAGCTTCCCGCTGACGTGCGCAACTACGGCGTGACCATCCAGAAATCGAGGGCTGCGCCGCTCATGCTCGTAGCCCTGCATTCCCCCAAGAGGACCTTTGATGGTAGATTTCTGGCAAACTACGCGTTCATTAACCTCAATGATCAAATGGTACGCGTGCCGGGCGTGGCTCAGGTAGGCGTATACGGGGCAGACCGTTACGCAATACGCATATGGGTCAAGCCTGATACTCTGGGCAAACTTGGTATCACGGTGCCCGATATCATCAATGCGGTCCAGAAGCAGAATACGGTCAACCCTGCCGGACAGATAGGTAGTGAACCGGTGCCTCCTGGGCAGGAGTTCACCTATACGGTCCGCACCCAAGGTCGTCTTGTGTCGCCTGAAGACTTTGGGTCGATCGTTATACGTGCCAATGTTGACGGCTCAGTTGTCCGCTTGAAGGACGTAGCGCGCATTGAGCTGGGGTCGCAGACGTACAATTTGATGGGCCGTCTTAATGGTGAGCCGGCCGGGATTATGGCTATCTACCAATTACCCGGATCCAATGCCCTCACCATTGTTGAGGGTGTCAGGAAGGTGATGGAACGGGCCAAGCAACGGTTCCCTACCGACCTTGACTATACGATCGCCCTTGATACGACCCGATCCATCGGCGAAGGCATCCGTGAAATTCTTAAAACGCTCTTGATCGCCATGGGTCTTGTCATTCTTGTGGTCTTCGTCTTCCTTCAGGGATGGAGGGCTACGCTCATTCCGACGCTTGCGGTTCCAGTTTCCCTTATCGGCACTTTCGCTGTTTTTCCATTGCTCGGCTTCTCGATCAACACCCTGTCGCTCTTTGGCCTCGTGCTGGCCATAGGCTTGGTCGTTGATGACGCCATCATTGTGGTGGAGGCCGTGGAGCGTCACATGGAGGAAGGTTTTTCACCGAAAGAATCGGCGCTTAAGGCCATGAGCGAGGTCGCAGGCCCTGTTATGGCCATTGCGTTGATACTTGCGGCTGTCTTCATCCCCGTGATCTTCATACCGGGTATCACGGGCAGGCTCTATCAGCAATTTGCCATAACCATCGCTATCTCGGTTCTCATCTCAGCCTTCAACGCCCTGACCTTGAGCCCCGCACTCTGCGCCCTCATCCTGAAGCCGGGGAAGGAAGGGCGGGGCTTTCTGGGTCCTTTTTTCAGGTGGTTCAATAATCTCTTCGGCCGCGCCTCCAAGACCTACCTGAATATTTGCGGGGGGCTGATCCGTAAAAGCTCCCTCAGCCTGCTCTTTCTTGTGGTGGTAGCGATCTTTGGTATTTTTATCGGCAACAGAATCCCAAGAGGATTCTTACCTGAAGAAGATCAGGGTTACATGTATATCAACGTGGCTCTGCCTGACGCTGCCTCGCTTCAGCGCACAGATCAGGTCTGTAGAAAGATTGAGGAGATCATCAGGAATACGCCTGGCGTTGAACATTACCAGACGCTGGTTGGCAACAGCCTGATGAGTCTTGCCCAGAACACGTACAGCGGTTTTTTCTTCGTAACGTTGAAAGAATGGAGATATCGAAAAAAACCTGAAGAAGAATATCAGGCCATCATGGCGCACCTCAACCGTGAATTGGGAAAGCTGCCTCAGACGGTTGCGTACGCCTTCCAACCTCCGGCCATTCCGGGTATCGGGTTGGCGGGTGGAGCCAATTTTGTTCTCGAGGACCGGGCCGGGAGAAACATCAATTTTCTGGCCGAGAATGTCGACAAGTTCATTGACGCGGCAAGAAAGAGGCCTGAGCTTGCCCGGGTAACGACCACATTTCTCCCGTCCGTGCCTCAGTTATACGTGAACGTGGACCGTGAAAAGGTGCTCAAACAGGGCGTAGACGTGGCGGAGGTCTACCAGACGCTCCAGGCCTTCATGGGAGGTTACTTCATCAACTACTTTAACCGCTTCGGCCGTCAGTGGCAGGTCTATGTCCAGGCAGAAGGGGAGTACCGCACCAAGGCGGAGAACGTCGGCCAGTTCTACGTGCACAACGACAGGGGTGACGCTGTGCCGCTATCGGCGCTCACTACAATTGAGTCCCGGCCGGGGCCCGAATTTACGATGCGCTACAACCTCTACAAAGCGGCCCAACTTTACGCCACGGGCAAGCCCGGCTTCAGCTCGGGTCAGGTCGTGTCAGCCATCGAAGATGTGTTCAAACAGACAATGCCCGCTGAGATGGGGCTCGATTACGTCGGCATGACCTTCCAGGAGAAGAAGGCCCAGGAAGGGATACCTGCTTCGGCAATCTTCGGATTTTCTCTTCTCTGCGTTTTTCTCATCCTTGCAGCGCAGTATGAAAGCTGGTCACTCCCGTTCAGTGTGCTCCTCGCTACGCCCGTTGCGGTCTTCGGGGCTTTTGCCGGCATAGCCTTGCGCCACCAGATAAGCAGCGCGGTGAACAACAATGTATACGCCCAGATCGGTCTTATCGTGCTCATCGGTCTTTCCGCAAAGAACGCGATCCTGATCGTCGAATTTGCAAAGACGAGGCATGAACGGGGAAGGCCCCTTGCCGAGGCCGCGATTGAAGGAGCCAGACTGCGGCTCAGGCCAATCCTCATGACATCTTTCGCATTTCTCCTGGGCGTGCTTCCTCTTGCCTTCTCCCGCGGTGCAGGTGCGGTGGCGCGACAGATCATGGGCACTGCTGTCATGGGCGGCACGGCTGCCGCGACGCTGATCGCTATCTTCCTGATACCGGTGACATTCTACGTCGTGGGGAAAGTAGTTGACTGGAGAAAGGGGAAGGGCCTGCCGGAACAAGGCGGGTCAGGCGGCAGTGGTCCGGGGCTCACAGGCGGCCCGAAAAGGGAGGAGTGACATGCGCCGGTCAATAGCCTATTCACTTTCTATTTTTCTGCCTCTTCTTTTTCTCATCTCCTTGCTTTTGGGGTGTGCGATTGGCCCGGATTACCGGCGTCCGCAAGTTAATTCACCCGCATCGTGGCGCATTGAGGAACGGGAGGCAAAAGACCTTGTCAATACCGCGTGGTGGGATCAGTTCAACGATCCGGTGCTCACAGACCTGATCCAGACTGCGTTGAGAGAGAACAAGGACGTGAAAGTTGCCGCAGCAAGGGTCGAAGAATTCATGGGACGCTATGGCTTTACCCGTGCCGCGCAGTTTCCGCAGATGACCGGCACAGGCAGCGCCCAGAGGCAGCAATTCTCCAACCTGACCAACCCTCTCCCTTCTGCCACGCTCGAGAACCCGGGCGACCTTTACCAGGCGTTTCTCAACGCGAGCTGGCAGATCGACCTCTGGGGACAGCTTCGCCGGGCAACGGAAGCGGCGCGTGCCGACCTCCTGAGCACTGAAGAGGCGCGGCGTGGGGTGATTCTGACCGTTGTGACTTCTGTAGCAATTGCCTACACCGATCTTTTGGACCTTGACAAGCAGCTCGAAATAGCGCAACGGACGGCAAAAAGCCGTGAGAACTCCTTCAATCTGTTTACGCTTCGCTTCGGGCGGGGCCTGATCTCAGAGCTTGAGCTGCGACAGGCAGAATCGGAATACCTATCGGCGCTCGCTACCATCCCCTTTATTCAAAAGTTGATCGCTCAGCAGGAGAACGCTCTCAGCGTCTTGCTCGGGAGAAACCCCGGACCCATCCCGCGCGGTAGACAGATCGATGACCTTGTGCTGCCCACGGTGCCGTCCGGGTTGCCTTCAAGTCTTCTTGAAAAGCGCCCGGACATACGCCAGGCCGAGCAGGACCTTATCGCAGCAAACGCGAGAATCGGCGTGGCCAGAGCTCTTTATTTCCCCACAATTTTCCTCACAGGCACCTATGGCGTGGCGAGCAGGGAGCTCTCCTATCTCTTTGCCGGTGCAACAAGTGCCTGGACTTACGTTACTCCTGCGGTCACCATGCCTATCTTTACCGCGGGGGCCATAGCAGGGCAGGTGAAGGCGGCCGAGTCCGTGCAGCAGGAGACTCTGTTCCGTTACCAGAGAGTGATCCAGCAGGCCTTCAGAGAAGTGGACGATGCCCTGATCGATCAGAACAGGTCAAGAGAAATGCTCGGGATACAAAAGGAGCAGGTGGAGGCATTGCGCAGTTATGCCCGACTCGCGGAGCTGCGTTACGACAACGGCTATACCAGCTACATCGAAGTGCTCGATGCCCAGCGCAGCCTCTTCCAGGGAGAGCTCTTGTATGCGCAGACACAGGGCGCCCTCTTTCGTGCTCTCGTGAACATGTACAAGTCTATGGGCGGAGGCTGGGTGGCCGAAGCGGATAAACTTGCCCGAGATTGATCTGTCTTACAGCAGCCGTTCGCTTGACGTGGCTCAACGCAAGAATAAAGGAAAGGAGTGACCCATGTACTACTATAGACGTTTGCCCCCCTTTGAGTACGTTGCCCCCAAGAGCCTTGATGAGGCGACAGCATTCCTTCAGGCCTACCAGACGGAGACGCGGGTTATGGCGGGCGGCACCATTACGCTCCACCGCATGAAAGAACGTATCGGTGTCAAGAAATACGTGATGAGTCTGAAGGCGATTCCCAATCTTGATGGGATACGTGCATCGAAGGATGGAAAGCTCTCGATCGGGCCCATGGCTTCTATCCAGTCCGTGGCAGACTCCCGCGTCGTGCAAAAGCAGTCTGCGCTGCTCGCAGGTGCGTGCAGCATACACGCTACCCCACAGATCCGCACTATGGGTACGATTGGTGGGAACGTAGCCTGCAACCTGGCCACCGCAGAAATGGTGCCGGTGCTCAGCGCCCTGGGGTCCCAGGCAAAGCTCACCAGCGCAGCGGGGAGCCGGACGGTTCTGGTAGAAGAGCTGTACAGGGAGCTCAAAGACGGAGAGATTCTCGCTGAGATCCTGGTCCCTGTGGCTAAAGAGACAAAGGCGGGCTACGAAAAGTGGGCCATGCGCAAACGGTTTGACTATGCCACGGTCTCTGCGGCCGTAGCCCTTTCCATGTCCGGCAAGAAATGTACTGCAGCACGGATCGCTCTGGGCGGTGTCACGTTGCCCACGCGCGTACCGAAAAAGGCGCAAGATATGCTCAAAGGCCAGACTGTGACGGATGCGCTCATCGAGCAGGTGGCAGAGGCGGCGGCAAAAGAGGCACACGTGGGAGCAGATGTCTATTTCACCGTGGACTACAAGAAGGAATTGGTCAAGGTAATGGTCCGCAGGGCTATCAAAAAGGCCCTGTCCTGAAGAATGGAGGTTGCTGCTATGAAGCAGGATATGACGTTTATGGTGAATGGCGATCAGTACAGCGTCCAAGTGGACACCCGGAGGACCCTGCTCGAGGTCTTGCGGGAGACGCTCGGACTCACCGGTACAAAGGAGATGTGCAACAAGGGAGATTGCGGCGGCTGCACCGTCATCATGGACGGCAAGCCGATTCTCTCGTGTCTGACTTTGGCTATCGAAGCACAGGGAAAGGATATCGTGACGATCGAAGGACTGGCCGACGGGTTCAAGCTTCATCCAATCCAGCAGGCGTTTGTGGACAAAGGTGCCATTCAGTGCGGGTACTGCACCCCCGGGTTCATCATGTCTGCCAAAGCGCTGCTCGATAAGAATCCTCGACCTACGGAAGAGCAGATCAAGGAAGGGATTGCGAACCACATCTGCCGCTGCACAGGGTATGTCCAGATCGTTGAGTCGATCCAGGCCGCGGCAAAGGCGACGGGAGGTGCAAAGTGAGCAGAGAGACACTGATAGGAAAAAGTACTCCCAGGATCGGCTCCGTGGACAAGGCGCTGGGACTGGCAAAATATACGACTGATATTGTGTTGCCCGGCATGCTCTACGGCAAGGCCCTCAGGAGCCCCCATGCCCATGCGAAGATCCTCAACATCGACACAAGCAAGGCGGAGAACATCAGGGGCGTGAAGGCCGTGGTGACGGGCCAGAAGGACACCCCTCGAGGCGGTGTCTTCGGCATCATTCCTCACACCAGGGATCACATACTGCTGCCGTATGACAAGGTGCGCTACATGGGCGAGGAAGTCGCAGCAGTTGCAGCCATCGACGAAGACTTAGCGGAAGAGGCGATTGAAGCAATAAGAGTTGAGTATGAGCCTCTGCCCTTTGTGCTTACATGGCAGGATGCGATGAAGGAAGGCGCGCCGCTCGTTCACGAAACCCGTGCCCATAATATGGCTGCTCACTATCTCGTCGATGAGGGCGATGTGGAAGCAGCGCTACGGAAGAGCGATTTCGTATGGGAGAAGACCTTTACGTGTGAGGTGGCTAGCCATGCGCTGCCGGAGCCTTTCACGGCGCTCTGCAGCTTTGAGCCGTCGGGCAAGTTTAATTTCTGGATGCAGACGCAGTGCCCGTTCCAGGTGCGCCAGGGGCTTCGTAACACGCTGAAGGTTGAGCTCTCCGATATCAGGCTCCACTCGGTAGATATGGGGGGTGCTCACGGCGGCAGGTCTGACACGCCTCCGGGTGCTTTCGTTGCAGGACTGCTCTCCAGGAAAGCAGTCAAGCCGGTCCAGATAAAGATGTCCCGTGAAGAAGTAGAAGATTGCATGCGGGATAAGGCGGCAAAGGTATGGACGGTGCGCGTCGGCTTCAAGAAGGACGGCACGATCCTGGGCAGGGAGATCAAGATGATGCTCGAGTGCGGTGCGTACGCATCGAGCGCCATTGTCGAGCTCTGGGTACCGCTCCTCATCGACGAGGTGCTCTGGCGTTCCCCGAGCTACCGGTATGATGCGTCCCTGATTTACACGAATAAGACCATCAGCTCCATGATGCGCACACGCGCCCACGTGGGGCCTATGTCCATGGATGTCTGTTTTGACGAAGTGGCTGAGAAACTGGGGATCGATCCCATCCAGATCCGCTTGAAGAACGCTATCCTGCCGAACGAGGTGGTACCCTCCAAGGCAACGGTCACGAGCACGGGTTTGAGCGAGAGCATCGTGATGGCGGCGGAGAAAGCCAACTGGAAAAAGAAGAAAGGCAAGCTGCCGCCGAAGCGGGGCATCGGGATCGGCTCGGGCAACATGCAGTCCATGTTTTACATGGGGTTCAGAGCCGGCTCCACTGCGGTTATAAAGTTCAACGACGACGGGAGCTGCACGGTCTTCACGGGCAACTGCGATTTGGGTCAGGGCAATCGGACTATGCACACGCAAATCATATCGGAAGTGACGGGCATCCCCGCGTCGATGATCAAGGTCTGTTACGGCGACACCGAACTCTGCTACCAGGATCCCGGAGACTATTCCATGTCGGCAACGGTTATTTCGGCGAACGCGGTCAAGCGGGCTGCAGAGGACGCCAACCGGCGTATTCTCGAGATTGCCGGTGACCTGCTTGATGTGGCGTGGGATGAAGTAGAGCTGAGGGATGACGGCAAGTATTGGGTCAAACTCAGGCTGGGCAAAGGCCACGGCGTTTCGTTGGGTGAGGTCTGCAGGACAGCCTTCAAGAGAGGAAAACCGATCCACGGATTCGGCGACTACAGGGCCAGGATAGATTACTCGGATTTCAGCGTCGACGTGAAAGAGCCGTACAACGAGAAAACGTACGGCATGAAGGTGACGGCCTACTCCTTTGGCACGACAGCCGTGGAGGTAGAGGTAGACACGGATACGGGCGAGGTAAAGGTGACCGACATCTGGGCGGTCAACGACTGTGGTACGGTGCTCAATCCGATGCTCGTCATCGGCAACATGCACGGGCAACTGAGCTTCATGCTGGGCCAGGGTCTCTATGAGACGAACGTATGGGATGCAAAGACAGGGCGAAAACTGACGAGCGACTTCCGCACGTACAAGGTGCCGACGGCAAACGAGACGCCGCACATTGAAACATACTTCCTTGGTATACCTGATCCGGCGGGACCATACGGGGCCAAGGAAGGTTCACTTGGCTTCGGCTGCGGGTTACACGGCGCCATCTCCAATGCCATCTATGATGCAGTGGGCGTGCGTGTCTACGACGTGCCGATCAAACCGGAACAGGTCCTTAAGTTGCTCAAGGATAAGAAATCAAGGGAGACCAGGAAAAAGAAGTAAGCGCCGGAGGTTGTATGATGAAATATCCCACACTATTTTCCCCCCTGACCATCAAGAGCTGCACGTTTCCCAACCGCATCATGCTGACCGCGGCGGTCACGCGGCTGGCTGCCGAAGACGGCCATGTGACGCAGAATCTCACTGATCGGTACACGCGGATCGCCCGAGGCGGCGTGGGCTCCATGGTCGTGGAGGCAGCCGTGGTCCTGCCCTCGCGCAGCTCCTTTAACCTCCGGGTCAGCGATGATCAATTCATCGATGAGCTGAAAGAGCTGGTTAAGGCAATTCGCAAGGTCAACCCCGACCTGAAGATAGGCTTACAGCTCATCCATTTTCTGAAAGTGGCCCGGAGCGGCTGGCGACAGAAGGTCGAAGACCTGAAAGTAGAGGAGATATCCGTGATCCCCGGCCAGTTTGCCGAAGGCGCAGCGCGCGCCCGCACAGCCGGCTTTGACTTCGTGGAGCTGCACATGGCTCACTTCACAACGCTCGCATCCTTCCTGTCGCTAGTGAACAAGAGAGCCGATGCGTATGGCGGTGATTTTGAAGGGCGAGTGAAACTTCCGGCAGAAGTGGTGCTGTCAACACGCAGACTGGTGGGCGATGACTACCTCATCGGCGCGCGAATCCTGGGAGAGGAGTTCACCAAAGAAGGAAATACCTTGCTCCAGAGCGCGCGGGTGGCGAGGCGATTGGCAACGCTCGGTATCGACTATATCAGTGTCTCTGCCGGCGAGCGATTTGAAGACGCGGAGCCGCCTCCTCCCAATTTTCCGCCGTTTGCAGGCACCGGGTATTCGGGGTACCGCATGAGCCCGCGCTGGTGGAACCCGGACGGCGTTCAGGTCTATCTGGCTGAAGGTATCCGCCGGGCGGTGAGAGAGGCGGGCTACGCGACCGCTGTGATTGCCGCAGGCAAGATCCGCATGCCTGATCTGGCTGAAGAGATCGTGTCCCGGGGCAGGGCTGATGTTGTGGGCATGGCGAGGACACTCTTTGCAGACCCTGACTGGCCTGCAAAAGCGAAAGCAGGCAAACCCGACACCATCGTCAAGTGCGCAGCCTGCGGTTTCTGCAGTGAGTCTGACGAGCGGTACGAAACCGTGACCTGCATCGAATGGCCGAAAGAGGCGCTCCATCCACCTTTTCCATGGCACCTGGTTCCGCCGTGCAAAGGAGCCTGCCCCGCAGGACTGGACATCCGGAGCTACATCGATCTCGCTGCCCACGGCCACTTCGAAAAAGCCCTGGAAGTTATCGAAGAGAAGATACCGTTTCCCGCGACCATAGGCCGCGTCTGCCCGCATCCCTGCGAGACGAAGTGCAACCGTAAAGAAGTGGACGAGTCTATCGCGATCAATGGTCTCAAGCGATTCATCGCTGATGCGGTGCACGCGCGTCACGGACGAAGGAAGATCACCCCCTTTGCACGGTCTCGTGAAGAGCGGGTTGCCGTTATCGGTGCGGGGCCTGCAGGCCTTACTGCAGCGTACAACCTGGCTCAACGTGGCTACGCGGTAACCGTATTCGAGGCTGCTTCCGTGGCTGGAGGCATGCTGACCGGCGCCATACCGGAGTACCGGCTGCCGAGAGACGTGGTTCGCAACGAGATCGAGCATATTCAGCGGAGCGGCGTAGAGATCCGCCTGAACAGTCCGGTTGGGAAAGATGGCCTCACGCTGGAGAGCTTCTTGAGCCAGGGATTCAACGCGATCTTTATTGCGGTCGGCGCGCACAAGAGCATGAACCTCGGTGTACCGGGCGAAGACCTGGAGGGGGTCTATTACGGCACAGCTCTTCTGAAAGAGGCCAGTACCTGTAAAGAACTCACCATGAAGGAAAGGGTCGTCGTGATCGGCGGCGGCAACGTGGCTGTGGATGCTGCGCGGACCGCTCTGCGGCTGGGTGCCAGGGAAGTATCGATTGTCTACCGCCGCTCCACGGATGAGATGCCCGCGTATCCGGAAGAGGTAGAAACTGCTCAGCAGGAAGGGATCAAGATTCAGTATCTGACCGCGCCCTCGGGCGTGGTCGGTAAGGATGGTCGGGTGACGGGTCTGGAGTGCGTAAAGACGGAACTTGGCGAACCTGAAGCCAGCGGCCGGCGCAGGCCTGTGCCGGTTGCGGGCTCGGAGTTTGTAGTCGCTGCCGACATGGTGATCGCGGCTATTGGTGAGCTGCCCGACCTCGCCTTTCTGGGCACATCCGGGGTGGGAGTGGGGGAGGGTACTATCACGGCCGATCCGCGGACCATGGCTACGAATGTGAAAGGGATTTTCGCGGGTGGGGACGCGGTGACCGGGCCGGCCACGGTGATCGAGGCAATCGCTGCCGGGACAAGGGCCGCATTTGCCATTGACCGCTTCCTGCGCGGGCAGGATATGGCTGAGGAGGTTGTTGAGCCCCGTATCATCGGCATTGAAGAGATTGACGTGGCACGTTTCAAGAAGCGCGAACGGGAGACCATGCCCTCTCTTTCAGCAAAGAAGCGGACAAAAGGTTTTAGCGAGGTCGAGCTGGGCTTCGCAGAGCTGGAGGCGCTCTTTGAGGCAGACCGCTGCCTGCAGTGCGGCCTCTTCCCGAATAAGAACAGGTAGAGATACATTTTTTTCCTATTCCTAAAAGGAGGGTTGCTCATGGTCAGAGAGAATTACAATGTGTTTGACGAGATGTATAAAAGGAAGAACTTTACCTGGAGTGATGCAGTTAAGAAAGGCAATATCCTCTTCATCTCAGGTACCGTAGCCACAGACGAGAACCACAGGACGCTCTACAAAGGAGACTTGGTGGGACAGGTGCGCTACATCTATGAGACCGTGAAAGGGATCCTGGAGAAAGCAGGTGGTAGCTTTGACGACGTGGTCAAGACCACCGACTATATAACGCCTCAGGCCGTGGCCGACTACGTGAAGACAGCCGATATACGGCGCGAATACTTCAAGGGCAACTATTCCGCAGCTACCGGCGTTGTGGTGCACAGCCTGCTCAGGCCTGATTGGCTGATCGAGATAGATTTCACAGCGGTGCTGGACTAGGAGCAGGCCGGGAGGTTACCGATGAAACGCGGAGGTGAACGCATGTCAAAGAACCGGGTGCCGCAGTGCGCGGAGTGCTCGTTGCCGGTGAGAGAGCGAGTCTGCCTTTCTCCCGAAGGGAAGAGTTCAAAGGGATGTCCAACCGTAAGCAACAGGAAACTTCAGGAGAAGGCTCGAAAAGAGTATCATAAGAAAGGCATCGCAGAGTTCGCAAGGCAGGCATCTATTCAAGAAGGTGAATGCTACCTGAACAGGGAGAAGAAACCTTTCATGATGCATCCCAGCAAACCGAGGATTCAGGAGATTTGTGAGTTCGCCTCCAAAATGAAGTATACCCGGCTCGGGGTTATTTCGTGTATAGGCCTGAGCAGGGAGGCGGCAGTCGTGGCGCAGATATTTGAGGCGCAGGGATTTGAAGTTGTGTCCGTGGTCTGTAAGGCCGGCTCAGTACCAAAGGAAGAGATCGACGTGAAAGAGCACCAGAAGATACGGATCGGAGAATACGAGCCAATGTGCAACCCCATCTATCAGGCCATGCTTGTCAACGAAGCCGCGACGGATCTTAACGTGATGCTCGGGCTCTGCGTAGGGCACGACGCTCTGTTTTTCAAATATGCGCACGCACCCACGACGGTCCTTGCGGTTAAGGACAGGCTGCTGGGGCACAATCCTTTGGCCGCTATTTATACCTCCGACACATTCTATGCCAGGCTCAAACGGAAGGGCTTTTAAGATCCGGCATGGCGGGATGCGTTGTTATTTTTGACGCTGCCTGTCACCTGCGTTTACGTTGCGCGGAAACAACAGTATTCTTTCTTGCCTTGAGCGTTTCAAGCGCTTCCTTGATCTGGCGCATTTCCGCCCTAAGCTGAGCATTGGTTATCTTGAGATCCTCTACCTCGGCAGTAACCGCAGCAAGTTGCTCTCTTGCGTCGCTTGCACTCACCTGCGCCTTAACAGTATTGATATCTTTGACGGTTGACTCGACGGCGGATCGTACTGTACTGATTTCAGTGTCGAAGTAGATAAAACCTTTGGCTGCGGCAGAGATGGTAAGAATACAAAAGCACGCCATAAGGACTTGTTGCCAATGTACTTTGCGCGGTGCTTTGTGCGATTTCACGGTCTCCGTGTCGTTTTCCACGTTGCTCATAACCCTCAATAACTCTTCAGTACCGGTCATACGTCTTGCCGATGAGTTCCTCTCCATGACAGCCTCCTCGCATTATGTGGAACGCAGATAGTGACACTTGCAAATCAGAGGCCAATAGAGCTTATATGCCTAAGGTCAGCATTGTCTCCCATTGATCCAGGATCACGCCGCTGTGCTGCCTGATCCATTCTTCTCCATTCCGCTCCATGAGCTCCTCAGTGAGCTCCACAAGGGCACCGACCTGCCGTTTATCACCGGGTAGGCTATCCACGGTGACACCCAGCAAGGATGCAACATCTGCGATTCTCAACCGTCCAGTTGGTTTCTCGTCTGAGTGGCTCATGGAAATCCTAATACCAAGTTGCCTTCATTCATATAGCTTCGTTGCCTGCGTCGGCACGACTCCGACGTACTGGTAGTACGCCTCCGTCGCCATCCTCCTGGTCGCCTTGCTCTATTTTTGAATGCAACTTGGTATAACTCGTGTGTTGTAACCTGCCTACACATCAATTGTAGCAGGGCGACGGAGCGAGTCAAGAAGATTGTTCATGAAAAAAAAGGGCGGAGAATTTCTTTCTTACGTTTTTAATCAGACAACATGGCCCGAAAATTGCTTTTGCTGCTGGTGGACACAAGGTAGCACGTAAAGGAGAGTCCCCGAAAATAAGACCCTGCCGGTGTCACGTATCTGTATGCTCCAGCATCAATGTACCGGCAGGGTCCTTGCTTTATTTCCAACTCGGTTTAGGAATTGACTCCGGGAGAGCGCCCTTGTTGAGGGAAGGAGCTTGCCCTAATTTTTCCTGGAGCGCCGACCCCTTCAATGTATCACCTACGTTCAGACCTTTTGTGTCAACGCCTTCAAAGGTACTCTTCGCTCCTGTCGGATCGGAGACCGTCATCTTTTTGCCGGCAATGTCAGTGATCTTGTAATCAGTATTTGGTTGCAAAGACTTGAGCTGTTGAGAAAAGTCCGGCAAACCGGCCGACCATGCGCCTGAGATGAGAGCTACACATACCAGACTAATCGCGATACCTAACATAGCAATCGTTTTCATACCACACCTCCCTGTGTTCCCGAGATTAAAACCATCTAGCAACGAAAATAAGTACTTTTTTGAGAATAGTCAAGGCTGGACAGAATCCTGTAATCAAGCGTCTCATCATCTTCCTGCTCAGAATTCCATGGCTGTAGTTGAGGTCGACTATGGGTCATTACAGTTATCAGAAGGAGGTGTATGATTTCTACACGGCAGAGCACTTTGCTGCTCAGGGTTACGAGACAGAGATCCTCTCGGGAAGTTTTGCCGATATACTCGCCTGGCACGTGGAGAGAAAAGAGATTGCCATTATCGAAGTGAAGAGCCCTGCCGAGAAATATGCCGGAGTGGAGTGGGAGACGAAACACAATGTCAAGAAAAAGAGCAGAAGAGAGGTTCTGGACTTGTTGAGAGGATCGAGGATCTATTATCACTACCCGGGGCTGGTCAGGCTCTATGCATTTGCCATATCCAGCCAGCTCTTCAGCTACTATAAGGAGGCACGGCAGTACCTTCGAAAGAGGGTGAAGGATGGGACCATGGGAAACAGGGAATGTCTGAAGGGGTGTCACATCATTCCCTACCTGTCTGTGCCGGTGGAAAGAAGAGAGGTGCTGGAGAAGGTACTCACCCTCCTGAAGAAGAGGCGACTGACACGAGGGTTTGGTTTACAGGAAACCGAGAGGGTTGCAGTGGCCAGAATAACGTATTGAACTGGCAATACGTGAGCAAAGAACACACAGAACTCTTGGGGAAATATTCATTCGTTACCATTACGGTGGCGCATGGATATTTCCCCTCCAAGGTTGCTTGCGGGAGCCGTTTTTTAGATTCGCTCCTTATCTTGTCGTTCATCCCCAATAGCAAGGATTTCCGAGAGCCTTTTACGAAACGATCTTGGCACGCCACCATCTATTTGTATCTTAGTTCCCATAAGCGCCTGATTTGAGAGGTTCTCCCACAAATCCCCAGCATGACTCGAATAATCAGAAATATCAAATACTGCGTCATCCCGGATCCAATAGCTAACTGCTTTATAATTCTCTGCCTTAAGTGGAAGATAGATCTGACGATACGCAGGTGGTATAATAACGTCTATCTTTCCATATTTGTACGTCCAGCCGATAATAGGAATGAATCTTATATGCAACGATGTTTGGTTTCCCCGCGAACGAGATTCGGTCTCGCTGGCATCACTGAGCTTGGACCACTCGAGGACCAACCACTCATCAGGGTTGGCTGCTAAAACCCTTAATCCGAATTCTCTTTTCGCTATTAGTGCTGCAATCACTATTAGGAGAATTACTACCGCGATTTGCATGGGCGTGCTCCTATTACATCATTACTCGCACTTCGGTTCAGTTTACATCTGAGGTCTTAACCACCCATTCCTCTGTCGGACGGCTGCCATATTCAGGGGTATCATGGTCTGGGTTGAAAACGGACAATTTATCCCGGATGATCTTCTCGAATTGTGATCCTGCTACTTTGAAATCACGGCAGTCTGTAATAGCTTCTTTAGAAACAATCACTCGTATCAAGCGCGATCTTTTTTTCGGTCCCAATTTCCAATCAATCAGCAAAACAACATCATCTCCAGCAACTTTTTCAATTATTTCTGCACTCTCAGGAAACAATGGCCGTATCAGTTTGGTCCATTCTTTCACGAAGGATTTTGACATTATGATCTTCTCCTCCGCCCCTCAATAAAAAAAGAGACCTACCGTCCAGACGACAATAAAGAGGGCTATAATACCTGCCACGAATGAACATAACCCTCTGTTTTCCACAAAGAACTTCCATCGACTTGCAATTTTTGCCCTCAAAAAATAGTACAAACCAAGCATTACAAAAATGCCAATGGTTTCCGCGTAATAACCGGCCGACCCGTGCGGATGACTTTGAAATCCGTATACTGACGCCAAAGAATAGAAGCAAAGTAAGACTATCCAGCCCCATCCATATCCTGAAGCCCATCTTGATTTAGAAACCTTCCCTTCCACCACTTCCAGCGTCTCGGTACCAGATTCAGCTTCAGGAGCATGAATCTTCGCCGGCTCAGAAGTTACCTCTTTTGTTTGCTCTTGATTGATCTCGCTTAGCCATTCCCCGCAGTGCTTGCATTTTTTTGCTTCCTCTTGGATGTCTTCAGCACAATACGGACATTTTTTCATCTTGTGTTATGACCTTCTCAGGACTATTTTTCTCGTGTTGCCCCCTTTTGATTGATTTCTGTTTCGAATGAATTGTACCAAGTTGCGCGCACAACGAAAAGAAAATCGGTAATCAGAATAAGCATAGAGGAAATCTCTCCTATACATGTATTTGAACCAGGGAAGGCGCCCGAGAAAGCGCTTTTCGGCCCGTCGGATTATTCCCTGGTTACATCTTCAACTTTACTCAGGTGTAGTTGCGCTACCATTGCTTTTCCTTGTGCTCAAACGCCTCTCTTTCCATCTTGTCCATCTTCCTGGTTTTTTGACAGACTTTAAATTATTGAGGGATTCGTGCAGCTTTTGCCACATTTCGCGGTCCTGTGCTGCAAGCTCTTTCTGTACCTGATCGTAGTAAGCATCGTAAGCATTCCAAACATCGGATGGGATGTCATAATTTAATATCTCGCCGCCTGGTTTTGGGACAAACTGATCATTCCAAACCTCGCATTCTACGCCGTATTTGAATATCCTCGCACCACGCCGGAAAGCTTCCCTTGCCTTCTCATCATCCTTCTCATCATGCTCTCTTTTCAGGAGCGGCTGTTCCCACGTATCCAAAGCATGCATGATTTTATCCCGCATCACCCAGGTAAGAAACGCAAAAACTAACACAATGAGTAGTTTGACGAGTGGGCCGAGAGCTGCAAACGAAAACCCCCCGTCAAGTGTCTCTAACAGATAGACCAGGCCGAAAACAAGCAGAGCGATACTCCAAACAATCCCTACCCAGACAAACCATCCCTCTATGCACTTGAAAGCCTTAGCTTCTCGCTCAAGTGCATCCACCACAGCTGCATGATACTCTCTTTCGGTTTCCACTCCCCCTTGTCCTGTTTCCATTCCCGTTCCCCCCTGCGGAGTCGACGCAAGATGAGCAAGATTAGGCGGCTTACCACTCGTTCACATAAGGTAGTGCAGTATCCTGATTACCTTCTTAAGCACATAATCAGGATAGGGCAGCCAATTGCCACATGAAACATGTAACACCGTTCGAGTCATTGCGCAGGAGGCAACTCTCGTTTACTTATTCCAGTCATCCAGGTCACTCCAATTAATGTATGGAAGAAACCCCGCTATGGCTGATGCGCTCACGATCGGTATTGACCTTGTGTACTCCAAGTAAAGCACATCCGACAATCCAGGGTCATCACTGTAATTATAAGAACTGTGCTTGAGCGTCGGTGATTGTGCATAATGGAAAAGAATTTGATCTCTTGCAGTCAGATTGAATTTTGAAATGTCACCTGTCCCCTTCAATAAATCAGCTTTGCTTAACACAGCATCAGTTACCCAAAGATTTGCTGTTGTAAAAATAACGGGCATGAATGCAGCGTAAGATTGCCCTTTAAGGAGAGCTGTTTTTCCTTTACACAACCCGTCTACAGCAAATTTAATCAATCCATTCACGCCCCTTAATACTTGAGTTAGTGCATCGTTAACTTGTCCTCTCCCGGAACTCCCTTCCCCCTTTGCAGTGCTCTTAACCTCAAATGCTAATCGATAAATATCCTGAGTCCTCTTTAGCCACTGCAACGAGGTCCCACCGTTGGCGTTCACCACCTCACGGACAATTCTTTCGTTTCCGTCACGTATATCTCTGCTGACATATGGAGCTTTTACAAAGCACCAGTTTGAGATAGCGGGATTAGCACGCTTACATTCAGCTACTAGATAAAAAGGAGCTTCCTTGTGTCTGAGGATAAAGTCTATATGTGTCGGAGTTCCATTGACTTCCACGGGAAACTCTGCCACCTCAAAAAGCCACGGAGACTTACCTTCATCGTATAGGTCATTTATAGCTTTCAGCACGGCATATTGGAAACTGTAACCATGTTCATTAAGATACTGTCCCAATAGATTCTTGACAGCCAACTCTTCCATTTGTGCTCCCCTATTCCGTTACAAAGGCACTGGTTTATTGTTCAAAAATATTGCCATCAACTACAAACCGAAACAAAATCTCCACTGATTCGGCCGGATCACAATTTACTAAATGTAACAATCACTGCTTTAATTATAGTACAGATTTACCCTTTCAGGAATTACTTCATCTCCGCCATCTCTTCATCATCTGAGTCCATGTCCCAGCCTCACATGAGTCTTGCCTTCACCCGACAGCACAATCTAGGCTATCCTCACCTCATGAATAGAAGTGACTCATGAACAGACCCTTGCGTATCTGCTCCCTGGCCATCTTTCTTCGCATTACATTTCGTAGTTGCCTTTTCAGGAGGCAGAGCATATTATTTCGGAGAAGACAAGATTCGGATATTATTTGTTATATGCGGACATGAAAGGGTTAATGAGATACGCTAAATTTTGCCGAGGGGCATAGAATGTTCTACTTTGCATATGGGTCAAACATGAGTCATGAGCAGATGAAGGAAAGATGCCCTGACAGCAGATTTGTGGGCAGGGCCTTACTCCCGGAGTATAGCTTTATGTATGATGGTTATTCTGAGAGACGTGGTGGAGCGGTGGGCAATGTAGCTCCGAGCAAAAATAGTGTGGTTTGGGGAGGTATATTCGAAATATCGGAAAAGGACCTCGAAAGTTTGGATCGACTTGAGGGATATCCGCATGTCTATGGGCGACAAAAGCTGCCGGTGAAAGACGACTCGGGCGCCAGCCACCAAGCATGGATTTATCTCAGACCGGCCCAGAAGCGTGGTGACCCATCACATCCGTACCGAAAGATCATACGCACAGGGGCAAGAGACTGCGATCTTCCGGAGGATTATGTGAGACAGTATCTGTAGCATACTATCCTAACTCTAGACTCACGTTGCTGCTCAAATATAACAGTCTTGACGAGAAAGAGAGGCAATATGGCACAGCCGCAATTTCGAGTTGATTCCAGGTTAGTGATTCTTCTGAGCGAGAATTACCGCTCATCAGAAGCAGCTATCAAAGAGCTTGTGGACAACTGCTGGGATGCTGATGCCGACAATGTCTGGATTCGGCTTCCCAAGCCCGATACAGCCGATTTCCTTGTTATCGAAGATGATGGAACGGGCATGACGCCGCAAGAGCTTCAGAGCGAATATCTCGTAGTGGCAAAGGATCGGATTAGTTCAAAGGGCCAACTCACCATCGGAAAGAAAAGAAAGGTAAAAGGAAGAAAAGGCATCGGGAAATTTGCCGGTCTCGTCACTGCGTCCTCTATGCAATTGGAGACATGGGCCAGAGGCGTCTACACTTCAATAATCTTGGAGAAAGGAAGGCTTGTAGAAGCATCCCGTGACCTGGAGGAATTGGATCTAATTCCCACCATTGAAGAAGTAGCGGCTGATAAGCACGGAACAAAGGTCACGCTAAGCGGATTAAACCAGAACTTGAGATTCCCTCTGCCAGAAAAGCTTCGAGAGCTGCTGATTCGGGATTATGGGCGGGAAGAGGATTTCACACTTCACGTTGATGATGAAAAAGTCACCTATGAACACATTCAAGGAGAAACGCATACCGCAGAGGCAAACATTGATGGTGTGGGCCGAGCGGCTCTGGCTTTCACCGTCGCAGAAGCAAGGCGGCGTTTTAGGAATGCAGGAATCGCTATTCGTGTGGAGGGTAAGGTTATAGGAAAACCACATTTTTTTGGCCTCGAAGACAGTGAAGATTTTCCCAAATCCGTCCTTGGCAAAATATACGGCGAAGTAGAGGCCGATGGCCTCCTGTCAGATGTGACTGCAGATTGGGGAACGGTTATTGAGAATAGCAAAGGCTATGATGCGTTGCGGACTTGGGTGGCAGGCGAAATTAGAGAGGCGGCCAAAAAAGTATATGGACAACAAATTCATTTGGCCCAAGCCCGCCTGCAACAAAAAATAAACCGAAGGCTTGAGCAGCTACCAGAATTCAAGAAAGTTTTCGCCCAAAGAGCTCTCCAGCGACTACTGCAAAAGTATTATGACGAGCCTGACGAAAAGCTTGAGCCCTTGGTAAACGTGGTTCTGGAGGCAATAGAAAGAGATGAGTACTATTTCATAATTGACAAGATCGACAAAGCGAAAAGAAGCGATATTGAATCTTTTGCCCGAGCATTGGAAGAATCAAGCTTCGTGGAGTTGTCAATGATGCAGCATCAGCTGACATATCGCCTTCGCCTGATAGATGAGTTTGAAGAAATTGTGGTAAATCCCGCTACCCTAGAGAAGCATGCACACCAAGCGCTTGAGAATCGTCTGTGGATCTTCGGTCCGGAGTATTCTTTAAAATCTTCAAACATTGCACTCAAAAGAATTGCGGAGGAATATCTATCGACCAAATTCTCCGGAATTAGGGCTTCCAAACGCCCGGACCTTCTTCTTGCCAATGACTTATTGGGAAGGCACTCCCTGATCGAGTTCAAAAGGCCTAATCATACCCTTACCCATGCTGATTATCTGCAGGCCATCGCATACCGTCACGATCTTTTGGCCAACTTGAGAGAAATGGAGGTCATCGTGATTGGCGGGAAGCGCGATAAGGGAGTAAGAACGAACTACACAGAGGACGACGTAAAACTGATGACTTTCCTTGAGCTTATTTCCCATGCACGTTCCCAATATAATTGGCTACTGGCCCAGTTGAAACAGCGTTCGGAATAGCGGGAGCAAAGGCTAAACAGAAAACTTATGGTTTTACAAATTTGAGTGTGCCAAAAAAAGCAGGAGGAAGGACACCGCCCCCCTCCCTGCAAAACGGATTGTTGATGACCCGTGGGGCACGCAGTGCAGTAGACAGCATGGTAGGGTGGGCTTGAAGTGAAGACGTAGTGTATTCTTTCCAGGGGGTAAAATGAAGGTGGGGGCATATGGGGACGAGTTGCCAGGATCTTTTGGCCACAGTTCGGGCAGATCACTACTCTAGGAAAACCTTCAGCAGAATAAGCGCTCACCGGTTAAATTGTACCGGCAAATGTGGCTGGAGTCCAATAGGCGGGAGTATTTTGGGATTAGGTTCTCGCGGGAAGTATTCCAAGTAGTTTGGTTGCCAGTTACGAGTAAAGTCTTTAGTGATCTTTCAGACCCTCAGGAATCCTATCAAAGTTCCGATAACATAATACTGGCAAATACTGAGAAGGGAGGCAGCACATGTCAGTTTCCCCAATCGATCCAAACCAGGCCAAGATAAATGCCCTGTCACAAGCTCCGCGTCCTGCTACGGTGGCAAAACACAGCAAGACGGCTCAAAAAGGAAATGAGGGGAGTAAAACTGATTCAGTGACGATTTCAAAGGAAGCACGAGCTGCGGCATCACAGGTTCCCACCCGTGCTTCAGATTCACCGCACAGCGCTAACTGTACGTGTGCCACTTGTCAGGGTCAGGCTCAGCTCCATTAAAGGAGCCTTCGTTACTGCGCCCAGTGGCTCTCACTATATCTCAAATACGGCCTTGAATTGTCCCGTGGGAACGCGGAGACTGAGGGCCATATTTCTTCTATCGTTGGATAGCAATCTGTCAGATTTTATCCCAATCAATAGTGGTTTTCTCGGAGGGCAACGGTATAACGAAAACCGGTTTTCGGGTGCGCTCCAATACTGAACAAGCCACGCTTCCGAGAAAGGTCTGTTTCAACCATCCTTTTCCGTGGGTCCCGAGGACGATCGCATCGCAACTTTCTTCATCCGCTATCTTCAGAATCTCTTCAACGGGATGGCCCAAGGGAACGAGGATTTTGGATACCAGTGCAAGACATGCATGGCCAGCTTGAGGCTCTACTTTCTTACAAAATTCCTCGAGTCCTTTCTTGATTTCTTCAACGTCCTCTTCCTGTTCCTCCTTTCTAGCGTTTTTTACCATTCTTTCAACCATGGATCCTGCGTAAGATATCGGATGACCAGGTTCAACGGAATGTAACATGACAATGCTTGCGCCATGTCTCTTTGCCATATCGGCAGCATAAAAAAAGGCGTAGGCTGAGTTTTTACTGAGATCCGTCGCATAAAGAATTTTCTTGATTTCGGGAATCATTTCCCTCCTCCATAGTCCCCACCTAACATTTTAGAGCCAGAGAATGTTGATGGAAGATTTAACCCAAGCAAGAATTTATTGAATTCCGATAGTGAAGTCAAATAAGTAGTATCCATGTTCGCTTGGACTACCGCAGGCAACCTTTCTCTAAGCCTGTATGATTAGCCCGTTAGACCACCAAAAAAATAAGCCTTTAATCACTTGCCTTTCTAGGCGGTCATGTTATCATGTGGAAAGCAGGGTTCCTTATACTTTCCCTTAAGGAAGGGAGCATTTGATGAGACGGATTCTCTACGCAACGCTGATGGTGTTGGTATTCGTCCTAGCCGTTTTAGTGGGGACAGTCATATCTGCTGTGTTCCTGCATGGGGTGGAGCTGTAAGGGGCTGAGGACTCCACCTACTATTCTTCAATGGCTATATTGTTAGAAAATTACCAATTACCTATAGAAATCGAGAATGGGAAATACCAGCAACCAAAAGAAGCCATCACGTAAACCAAAAGCTACGCATAAGTGCCCCGGTTCTTCTGCTAAAGAGTAGAAGCTACCGGTCATTTCTTTTCGACTGCCGCAATGAACGTTTCAGGTGTTCCCACCCGTTTGCCGCCGTGTTATGGTTACGACCCAGGCAAAGACAAGTTTTGCCAGACCCCTCGGCATCGCCGATGCATTCAAACAGGCGATGAAACCTAAAGGGCTTATTGCCTGCATTACACAGACAACAAGCCCTGTCGGTCGCCTGGACTAATATTGGGCTAACTTTTTGATATCGACAATTTATTTGCCCGCGGGTACAATGAACGCAAATTCGCGGGTCACATCGACCTTGCCGTAGTTGTAGAAGCCGAAGGCGAAAATTCTGTCGCTGACGACTCTAACCGTCAGGGTCACTGTAGCATCCTTCTTGGCAGGAGGAGTTACGACAGCCTGTCCATTTACGACATTAAAGACTTTCTTGTTGCTGCTTCTGTAAGTGATTACGTTATACTGATCGCCGGTGGGGAGGCTGAAGCCTTGAGTTACCGTATTGGGTATCGCAGCGTCCACGAGGTCAAAGTATTTCGCATTGTCCACAGCCTCGGCGACCCACTCATAGGCCTCCGGCACGTCGTAGTCGCCCGCGTGCGGCTTCAGCCACGCGAGATTGAAGTTCACGTCGTCGACATATCTGGAGTTCAGGACGGCATAGTACAGGGCAACTGGCACATCGAAGGATGTGTCACGGTCTTTCATCCCAGCACGGAAGTACCAGTACGGTGCGGCGTCGCCCGTGCCCTTCACCAGGTACGGCATTGGGCTTATCATATCCATCTGCTTCACCACCGCCTTGCCGGCATTGGTCTGAATGAAATCTTTCCATTGTAGGCCGGTATCGTCGTAACCGACGCCGTCACCCTTGATGGCGTTGTTGTTCCAGGCCCAGTCGTCAAAGTTGCTGTATGCCTGTGATGTGGTGCCGGCTTCGGTGGACTCGTTGTGACTAGGCTCGGGCTTGGGGAGGGGTGAGGCAAGATTGTCGGATGCCGGAATACCCTTCAACTGTGTGTTCTTTGCAACAAAGTACAGGTACTTGTCCAAATTGACGGTCGCTTTGCCCTTCTTGTTTACCGAGTACCAGCTGCTGTCCGGGTATGTACTGCTGCTGCTGTCGGCAGCCATCTGTGCTGTGCCGAGCTCACGATACGCTTTCTCGACTCCGTACTCGGCTGCGGCTTTGATGGCGTCGCGGAAATTCGAGGCGGTCAGTCCTTTTCCATTCTCATCCGTCAGGCCGAGACCATTGAAATAGGTGACGTAGTCCGCCGCATAAAAGTCGGAGGCATCATACTGTGCTGTGGAGTAGGTTAAGACCGTTCCGTCCGGCATTACGAAGGTGGGTAGTTCCTTCCTGGTCTGGCCGTACATCCACTCATAGGCCGCGTCCATGTGATTCAGGTCGGCGATCGGGCAGTAGAGCACCGTCCCAAACACATCGTCCTCGAGCGTGGAAGAGCAGGTGCTGCTATTACAGGTGACGCCTGCGGCCCCGAGCGCGTACAGGTAGGGGTAGTAGTCCGGGTTGTTGCCGCCGGCCGCAATGGCCACACCCAGTGCGCCGCCGCCGCTGGTTCCGGTGATGATGATGCGCTTCGTGGTGCCGGGCATGGCTGCGTCATTGTAACGCAGGTAGCGGATAGCGGCTTTGACGTCCACAACCTGGGCGGGGGCGTGGCCGATATAGTTGCCGTTTACATCTGTCGTGTTACGGCTGCGGCAGCCGACGTTCGCGATGACGTAACCCGCCCTCAACTCCGCGGCTACCTTTTGATTAGTTGTATTTGTTGAATCGGTGCTGTACGCTGTGCCGTCCACGACTGAAGCGCCCGGCGGGGCGCCAATCCACCCGCTGTTGTTGTCCTGCAGAATGATGGGGGAATTCTCTGTGGCATTCTGAGGCACATAGATGTTCATCGACTGGTAGTTATACGTGTAAGTTGAGCCGCTCTTTACTTGGACAGGATTCGTCACATAGACGACATTCTGATAGTAGGTTACGGTAAAGGACGTACCATCCACCGTTACATGCAGCGTTCCGGTCGGTGCGGGCAGGGCTAATGGGTCCGTAGCCCATCCCACGGCGGGCAGGAGGGCCAGCATCATTGCGATGCACAGTAAACGCGCTGTCAGTCTCGCTGTTTTCATAAATTTTTCTCCTTTTCATACATTTTGTTAAGTGATCAGTGGAAACTAAGCCCGGTGTCGATTTTTGTTTCAGTGTGGCATTTTACAGCGTTACCTCCTTTCCCCCTGGGTTCAGACGCCCCCTGAGCACTAGATTTGATAGGAACTTGCTTGCGTGTTTGTTGTTTACAGCGCTCCCCCTTTGAGTTTATGGAAAGAGTGATCTTCTACTCGATCGAGACGATCAAGCTTCGGAAAGATAGTTGTCCAATGGAATCACCCCTTTCTGTCAAACAGCCCATCTTGGTCTCCAATTAGAATGTGAGTGAACTGCCGGAAGATTTATCCTGCGGAGGCAGCTCGATTATCTTCGCTCTAAAATGCTCGCTGCGTTCTATCCCTAAGGGACCCTTCAGAAGCGAGTTTTCGTCCCCCTATTGTGATTGTAGCATCGGTATAGGTTCTGTCAAGCAAATAATTAATACTTTTTTATTAAGCTTTATGGCCTATAGATACTGCTGTTCAAACACGTCGCGAGAGGATCATGTTGGATGAGATAAATTGTAGAGAACCGACAATTACCGTACATAATCCGCAACTCCGTGAGCAAGTGGGATTTTCAACACTACAGGAAGTACTAAATGAGGCTCTCGAATCAGCGCAACGGTGTTCCTGCTGATTATGTATTGAGCTTAATTCGCCTCCACCGTTCCAGAGCGATAACTAGGTCCTCCTGGTCAGGGTGGAAAAATCGTCGTCTCGAGTAACGTACTGCTTTCTACTTCACCGCTTTCTTAAGGTCACTGCCAGCTTTGAATTTCGGAGCCTTCCTCGCAGCAATCTTTATCTCCTTACCAGTCTGCGGATTTCTCCCTTTTCTTGCTTTTCTCTGCGTCACAGAGAACGTACCGAAACCGATAAGAGTAACCTTCTCTCCCTTCTTCAGGGCTTTCTTTACATTATCGACAAATGAATCAATTGCTTTGTCAGCCGCTGCTTTGGTGACTTTTGCATCCTTCGCCATCTTTTCGATTAGCTCTGCTTTTGTCATACATCTTCCTCCTTAAGCGGTTAGATTTGGCGCGCTTCTACAAGCGTACAATCTTTTAATACCACGCCTTTACTGGCTGTACAAGTGTTTTCTCTCATAGAACGCATATTTTTAGCCAGTATTGCTGAGGGAGGAAGGGACTTTGATAATCAATCGAAAGCCGCCATGGTTCCATATGATCGAAATACCGTCCATGCTCAACTGTTTTCCAAAATATTTCAGAAGGCACCGGGTAATCTTGCAGTTTCCTTGACGGGGAAGAGTATCTTCTGAACGCTTTGCCACCTATCCAGTTGGTCAGTGACTCCTCGTTATGCTATAGATAGTTGGTAGAGATGCTATGGATATGGGTTATAGCCCTCATCATAATTTTGGCGTCTTGGTCCAAGCTCCCCGGGCGCGCTCGTGTTGTGATCGTCCTCTGTAGCATCGGGATAAGTGTTCTTACGCTCTACAGGCACTATGAAACCCAGTATTTGCCAGGCAGGGTTGAAATGGCCGTGCGCTACGATCCTGCCACCTGTTCTAATGCGTTTCCTCTGCGCATCTCAATTGACAATAAGAGTGGCAGAAGAGTCAAAGAGGTGAAGTGGTCCATTGCCGTACTCAAACCGGGGTACCTGATAAACATCGCGAAGGTGGGCGCAGGCAGCGATTACCAGTGGGCCGCCATCATCAAGCCGGGTGAAACTACGTGGACCTGTTCGGCCTTGCCAATCTTGCAGGAACCTGTCGAGAATCCTTCTCAGCTGACTTACAAGATTAGCTATAAGAAGGTGCTTTTAGAGAAAGATTAGACCATCCGCCTGCAGGGGTTTCTTTCAGGCCCTACCATTCCGCGCTGCCTCTTCTGTCCATTCCTGCCTATACCCGTGCCATTTCCCCCTTGAGGATCCTCAACTGGATTGGGTTCATTCCTGGATTGTGGCCAACGAAACGGGCAGATACTTCCGGACGGCTTCCTTGAACTCCGCTGCTCTGGAAGCACTAGGGAAATCAAACAAATAGTATCCATGTGCGGCGAGAAACTCCTTTGTTGCTCCTCTAACCGGCTGGAAACCAGCTATCTCACGTGCCAACGCTTTTACCATGGCACCCACTTTTCTATCTTTTCCGACGATGTAAATCTTCACCTTAGCCATGCTGTAATTCTAATCCTTCATTGACAAGTAGCATCTCTGTTCATATGGGTTGCTTCTTGACCCTGACTGTCACCTGCGTTTTTGTGGCGCAGGAACAACGCCGTTTTTCCTTGCTTTCAGCGCTTCAAGGGTATCCCTCATCTCTTTCACCTCAGCCCGGAGCTGTGTGTTGGTTGCCTTGAGGTCCTCCACCTCGGCAGTGACAGCGGTAAGCTGTTTTCTTACGTCGGTCACAGCCAGTTGTGCCTTGAGCGTATCGAGATCTTTGACGGCTGATCCGACGGCGGATTGGACTGCACTAATTTCAGAGTTGACGTAGAGAAAGTCTATTCCTGCGGCGGCTATGATGAGAATGCAACAGCATGCCACAAGGATCTGTAACCAACGTGTCTTATGTGCTTTACGTGGTTTCTCGGTCTCTGCCTCTGTATCTTGGTTGCTTGTGGCACTCATGGCGCTCAGCAGGTCTTCGGTGCCGGTCATGTTTCTCGCCGATGCCTTCTTTGCCATAAGAATCTTCTCAAAGGTATTTGCCTTAATATCTTCTTTGTTGCCCATGATTGCCCCTTCTGCTGGATTTTGACTCATAGCATACACCCGGTCTGTAGTGAGTTCAATTCACGTAGGGTGTCACATTGACGTCGCATTCGCAGCGAGCAATACCTGTGTCTTACTATCTATGTGGGTATTCCGTGGCTGCTAAGATGCCTGAACCCGTGTAGCTCACACGCAGTACAATAGACAGCATGGTAGGGTGGGCTTGGAGCAGAGGGTTATCAACTATGAACGCACAGCCGATGATATAATAAGAGATGATGACAAGAGAGCAAACTTGGGCGAGGCTTGTTCATTTGGCCGTCGTTGCAGGGGAAATGCCAAAAAAAGGATGGAACCTCAGCGGAGCCAAGCTCGGGGGAGCCAACCTCATTGGAGCCAACCTCATTGCAGCTGACCTCAGCGATGCTGACCTCAGCGATGCCGACCTCAGCGATGCCGATCTCAGCGGAGCCAACCTCATTGGAGCCAACCTCATTGCAGCCAAGCTCACTATAGTCGATCTCTTTGCAGCCGATCTCATTGGAGCCGATCTCAGCGATGCCGATCTCAGCGGAGCCGATCTCACTGACGCTACCTTAACTGCCTCTATTCTCATAAAGACAGATTTAACAAAGGCAAACCTAAGCGGTGCATGTATTGATAACGCGAACATTTCCGAATGGGTCATCAAAGATGTTATATGCAGCCATATAATACAAGCAAAATCTGGTAAGCAGATAAGGATAGGATTCAAGCCTCTGGAATTTGAAAAAAAGTACACGCAGATTGGAAAGAATAGCTGAATTGATTTTAGGTATCCCACTCAGTGAATCGACCGGCTTTATCGCCACTGCTATTGCTCAATCTATCAATCATATTAAGAAGTCGCCTGTTATGTCGTGGAAAGGCGTTGAAGCCTTAGTGGATTAGCAAACACTGCAAGTCGTAATGAGCATCAGTTTCAAGGCTGTCTCCTGCCGCTCCCGATCTTACCTGCGATCGCGCAGTCTCCTCAGCCATATCCCCGGTTCCTGAAGGGTCCGCTGGCTGTCACGTA
>Ga0209039_10000405_pt1 | contig 42065 bp, 44 predicted proteins | sample BogFormECP12_OM1_FD_188238 | JGI IMG/M metagenome (GOLD analysis project Ga0209039, IMG submission 188238) | Bog forest soil microbial communities from Calvert Island, British Columbia, Canada - ECP12_OM1 (SPAdes) (version 2) | ecosystem: Environmental > Aquatic > Freshwater > Wetlands > Bog ...
GGCCGTTTTCATTGGCTTCGTAATATTGCAAGGCATCGCATGTGCTTCTGCGCAATGCAGCTACATCGGTGTCGTCGCTGGCGATTCGTATGATTTCACCATCAGTGGTTCTGGCATGCAAGGAGGTCTTCTCGATACATTAAGCGGAACCATGCACGTGCACATTGATAACGTTACGTATGGAAATCCTTGCACGGTTGGCGTGACCGTAACTCCATCTTTTATTAGCCTGTTTTTGTCGGGGGTTTTTTCTCCGTTCATTATCAATAATGGAACGTTTATTGTAAATGATTCATCAAGGCTTCAAGATGTCAATCTCGTCATTAGTAAAAACGTGTTAAACAAGACATATTACTATAATACTACCATCTTTCCTTCGATGAATTCCGTTCTCTTGGTTACGTGGGATTCGAACGGCATGTTGAATTCCATAGAGAAGGATTATTCTTCAGGATCTGGTAGGTCAAGTTATAATTCTCAGATCAACATTGAACGTGTTGGTGGATCAACGCCAGGACCAGAGCCGTTCATGTTTACAATAGTATTTTTTGCTGGAATTGCCATCATCATCTTGAAAAAAAGGGGGATGTCCGTGTATCAAGTGCTACCACGTGATAAAATTGAAAATCACGTGCATCTTGATAGAAAGTTGAAGAGGGATTTCATTTCTCTTACGGAATTTAGGGATCAAGGATAGGTGAAATTCTTGAGAACAATTTTAAAACTTCTACCCTTCATCATCTGCTTCGCAATATTGCAAGGCATCACGTGTGCATCAGCGCAATGCAGCTACATCGGTGTCACCGCCGGCGATTCTTATGACTACATCATAAGCGGTTCCGAACAATGGGGCGGTCTCCAAGAAACAATCAGTGGAAATATACACGTGCACGTCGATAACGTGACGCAAAGTAATCCATGTTCAGTGGGTTTGACGATAACTCAAATGCAAGAAATGAGTTTTTCTATGATTGACTTCCGAAACGGAACTTACAGTATTCAAGACTCGTCAACCGTTGTTAGTGGAAATGCGAATCTCATCATTAGCACCAACGTGGTAAACAAAACTTATCATGAAAAACATAACTATGGATACGAAAGCCAGGATTTACTCGCCACCTGGGATTCGAACGGCATGTTAGTTTCATTAACGATAAACGGGAATGGAACTTCTGGCATGATAATGCATTACGTGTATGATGAAAAGATTCAACGCATCAACGGAGTGACCACGGGACCTGATCCAGCCATTTTTACAATTTTTATTATTATCGGCATTACATTCATCATATTGAAGAAAAGGAGGATTCCTCGTGAATCAAGCACCACCACTTGAAAAAATTGGAGATCGGATGAGAACTGTCGGGTTGGCAATGGCCTTGACATTCGCCATACCTGCATTCGGAGTTTGGTTGTTCATCGCCACGATACAGCTCATCGTCGAGATGAAAAACGTAGCAAAATCGCACGGCTCGCAAGAATTGCGGGATGCATCCTCGTGCATGATCGTGTACATGATCGTGGCATCGACCTGCATCGGCATCAGCATCAGCGGCATTGCGGCGGCATTGAACGAATACATCATCGTACTTCAGAATCCACCAGGTCCTTTGGGGTGGCAGATCATCGTTTATGTATCATTGCTACTCGCCTCGATCCCGGTTATTGCAGGAGGAATCGCTTGTTCTATATGCTTCCTCGCTTCGTGGAAAAAGCTAGAATCCATTTTTCTCGCCGTCACCGAAATGCCCATAAAGGATAAAGGTATTTCTGCTTGCAAAACGATGAAGATCGCTCAATTGTTCACGATACTCACGATGGGCCTTGGAACGTACGTCCCGGTTCTCGTTGCGGTGCTTTGGGGCAATCAAAGTTTGTCATCAATTCTCATTCGTGACCTCATTTTTGCGCTCCTGCCGATTTGCCTTGGCGCGGCGTGCACGGGGTTAGTGTCGCTTGGATTGCAATTGCGGTCTTACTTCACGGCAGGTTCTGCGATGCAAGCAACGGATACTTCGATTGCAAGAGCTGTTGTAAACGCTGGACATCCGACGCAAATGCAACAACCACGGGTCCAGCAGGTTCTTGTTCAGCCGGTGACCCCAATGCATGTTTCCCCATATCAAGATATCCCGCCTCAAATTCCTGTCCAGCACCAACCCATAACGAAGGATGGATTTGAATCCCCCACAGATGATGTGCCCATAATCATCGATGATTTACCGCCTCAAGAACCTGAATCGATCCCGAACGAACTTGCATGCCCCTTTTGCGGAAATGTTTTTAAAGATGAGGGCTTGCGCACTGGGATCATTCACATCTGTCCGCAATGTGGCAATAGTGTCAGGTCGTGAGGGAGCAATGCAAATAATACAACAGGCAACAGAGCTTCGGCATAATTTGTTCACCATTTGCGTCGTAATTTGCATATGTTCCTTGATAATTTGGATGGCGGATCCCATTTTTATATACGGCAGTCAAGCGCAATGGATTTGGAACATCCTCGCCGATGTTCCCGCGGGGTGGGCGCCAGGAATTCCCCAAGCCATCGAGATTGCCGGAATTGGATCGATTCCACAAATTATCATCACGGGTTCAGCGTTCATTGTTGCAACGCTCATTGGAAAAAACAAGAACCTGAATAACATGGCAGAAGCAAGGAAAACAGCACTCCTCTCGTCCATGTTGCTATTCACCGCGGTGATGATTGGTTTGACCGAGTTCAGCATGCTTCAACAATATTACATGCCAATGTGGCAAAAGCTCCTCTTTCTAGCAAGTGAATCAAATTATACCATGTTATGGCTCAACATCGTCGCGTGTTTTCTGCCAAAACTGTTACTTGTTATTTTATCGGCATATGCAGGGATCATATCCTTAAAAGTGATGGAGTTGAAAAGAAATGCTCCTTGAAAACATGCCACCCGAGGTTGCATGGAAAACCACGGGCAAATTGTTGGTCGTCTCGTTCATTCTTTTCATCGTGTCGCTGGTATTGCCAGCCGGGTTTGATTTCACGTCGGGTTTTTACATGCCGTGGATGCCCTATTTCTTGAGCTATCCTACAAATAGTTACTTTGCTTTCAAGCCACCTTCACAGGTCCAGGCAGTCGGGGGTGTATTTTACGCGATGTCGTTGATCCCAAAAGCGCTCGTCATCCTTTTCATCTGCATTGCAGTGGTGGAAATCGTGAAGCAAGGCAATGCAAAAATGGATCCGATCACCATCATCTTGTCAAGAAAAGTGGTCTTGGCAGCCATTTTCTCCCTCGCATTCTCCCTGTATATCATGGTCCCCATCATTCCCGGGATCATCGCTAGTCTTGGCAATGAATTTCTTTATTCTGGCACCGTATCACCCGAGTTCATCATCACGGAAGCCCTGAATTTCCTCTTGAATATCGTATACATGGTCATTTTCGTGATTTCTGCATACATCCTCGTGCTCATCCAGCAAATTCATGCATCGGTGAATATTTCTGTCTGAGTTACAGTAAGTAAATCAAGAAAAAAAAGAAATCTATGGGTATTTACTTAATAAAACCTAAAAAAATGAGAATCATGCGTACCATGTTGAAAATTTTTTCTCTTGTTAGTTTGCTCTTGATTCTCCAAGGATGCTTGAACGTATCCGGTCAAAGTAGTATCACAGGGGCGAAAGCTGGCGACACTTATGATTTCACGTTTTCGGATTCTGGTACGCTAGATGGCCTTCATGAAACGATGAATGGAAACTTACGCATTCAAATTGCTAACGTGACCGTGACCGCGAATGGAGTCTCATGCGGCATCGTATCACGGCAACCGGCGTGCAACCTATTTACGGGCCGGATATCCATAACGGCACTTATTGGATAGATAACGTCCTTTCATTTGTAAAAGGTCCATATCCCTTCATCAGTACAGATATCGTTAACAAGACATATCACTCGACCTTCACGAATCAATTTAATCAATATGTATATGATTTTGTTGAGATCTACATGACATGGGATTCGAATGGAATCTTGAGTTCCTGGGACTGTAATTTCAGTACATGGATTTATCCCTGGGTTGAAACGGGTCATGAAACGGGTCATGAAGAATTACGACGTGCGGGAGAATCAACACCAGGTTTTGATCCTGCCATCATCGTAGGAATTTCTATTGGTGGCTTGGCTTTCATATTAAAAATTGACTCTTTTCGGAAAGCAATCTATTCAAAGCCTTCAAGAAGTCTAGATTCAACTCAAGACCAAGAAAATTCAGTTGATGGCAGGTTAAATAAAACATTGAAAATAGCACGGGTTGATTTCTCTCTTTAAATATTCAAGAATGGCGAGTTTATTGAGACACGCGCTTATAATTTTAACTTTTCTTGTTGGACTTTCAATGGTTAACGGAATGACCATGTCATCTGCTCAATGTAATTTCATTGGCGTTGTTGCTGGAAATTCTTACGATTTCTGGGCAGATAGATCAAGTTATCAGGGTGGAATTTTTGAAACGTCAAGTGGAAATGTGCATGTTCAGGTCGATAACGTAACAATTGGAAATCCGTGCACCGTGGGGGTTACCATTACTGGTATCGATAGAGACATGATTTTTCATAATGGAACTTACATGATAATTAATTCTGCAGTCACGGATCTATCAAATTTAAGCCTCATCATTAGCAAGAACGTTATGAACAAAAGTTTTCACTATAAAGTAGGTAACGATCAGAACGTGTATGATCTTCAAGTTACCTGGGGGCAAGACGGAATGTTGAATTCCTATGCTTTTGATGAGAATTACTCTGCGGGTGAAATTCGAATTGGTTTCAGCTTCGAAATGCGTCGAATTGGTGGTATAACGCCTTGTTTTGAGCCTGCCTTGATGGCAGTGGCATTTAGTGTTGGAATCGTGATTGTAATTGTAAGAAAAAAGAATCTCAGTTAAAGATTTTGAAAGTAATGGGAAATAGGAAGAGATTCCTTGCTCTCATGCCATGTCGGCGGTCATGTTTAGTGCATGCTCCATGAATGGCGATTTAAACCCGGAGCCCATGACCGTGATCCGGAGTTTTCCTTTCAAGGACGGGTCCTGGATGAATCCCCATTTCACCGAGGCAGATGGATGAATCTGTTCCTGGACTGTAGACACCACAGTATCGACTTGACGCAAGTTCACGTTGTAATCGCCAATGATGCCTACGAGGGCATTTTTGATTCCACCGATGTCGGGATCGATGAGAGGGTTGTTGAGTGCCTTTGTCGTGTAGGTTTTCAAGTGCTCGTCGTCAATCTGCGAAACTTCTGTCATCCCAATGACTGATGTGGAGTATAAGGTATCTCCTTCATCACGGCCACGTTTCTCGATGATCGATTTGATATCGGCAAAATCTAAATTCACGAGACCCGGCTTGGTGACGAGTTCGATGATGCTCCTCACGCTGCGGAGAAGAACTTCATCCATGATCTTGAATCCCTGGTGAATCTTGATATCTGGGACAAAATCCAGGAGTTTCTGGTTTGCAAGGGGGATGACCGTGTCGCTGGACTCTGCGAGATTCTTGAGCCCTTGATAGGCAACCGTTTCCTTCGTCGGGCCTTCCATCTTGAAAGGCATCGTCACGATCGACACGACGATGGCACCTCGATCCTTGGCGGCTTTCGCGACGAGCGGCGTGGCGCCCGTGCCCGTACCGCCACCCATGCCTCCGGTCAAGAAGACGACGTCAGCATCCATCACGGCTTTCAATCGTTCATAATCCTCGCGGGCGGCAAGCTCCCCGATTTCAAAGTTGTTCCCGGTTCCAAGACCCTTCGTGATGCGCTTGCCGATGAGAATTTTTTCATCGGCATTTGAATAATACAAGTCCTGCACGTCTGTGTTGACGCACAAGGTGCGGCATTTTGGGATGGACAATTCCTGGAACCGTGAAATCATGTTGTTACCAGCGCCCCCTACTCCGACCACGAGAGTACGAATATCGCGCTTGTCAAGCAAATCCTTGAGATCATCGTCGCTATCAAGCAGATCGAGCAAGTCGCTTTTCCGTGGCGTGCCAGTAAATGGAATATCAGGTAATGGTGGTAAAACAGGGATTGTTTTGCGGTACAGCATTTGCTTTGCGCCGGGAAACTGGTGCTGCGCGGGAATTGCAGCAACTCTCGGTAAAGAAGGAATGTCTTGCAGCGGCCGAAGACGTCGAATCGGTTGAACGACAGGAAGCTCGGCTTCCATGCGCTGGACCGCTCTTGTCAAGTCAAGATTCGGGAGTTGCACGTTAAAAACGTTCGCGTCAACGGGGTTTTCCGGCTCTTCGCTGGGTTCCATAAAAGGTCATCCAATGGGAGATAGCCACGGGGCCACATCTCGAGCTCCCGAGGCATGCTTGCAATATTCCCTGGAACATTCATGAAGACATGTATCATCGAGAGCTAGTTGTCATGTTGAGGGGCAAAATAACTCGAAATGTAATCGAAATAACCAGAATCAAAGAAAAAAATAATGGCCTCGGGGTTCGCTCGATACGCCACGTCCGCGATCTCGCGAGGCATGCTTGCATTATTCTATCGAATATTCATGAAGACATGTATCATCGAGAGATAGTTACATTGTTGGGATACAAGGACAACTTGGAATGGAACTTGGGTAACGAAAATTAATTAAAACTAGGAAAATTAATGGATTATTCCTTTAATTTCCGGATCTCGTCGATTTGACCATATTGCAGCATTGCATCGACAGCAGCGCGCACGTTCGGAACAGGACAATCAAGCAAATCGTGCGTGAAACCGGGAACATAACAAGCATCCTCGGGGGTAAACACCGCATCCGTCATCGTTTGCTTGACATGCGCGGTCACCTCATCAGTCGATTTCGCAAAGGTCAGGATGTTGCTAGCGTCGATGGCCCCGATCAAGATGATTTTATTGCCGAAATTCTCGCGGATGCGCGCAGGCTCGTTTTGCGCCGCTCGCTCGATCGTTTGCCACGCGTCAATGCCTGCTTCAATCCAGTTTGGCACGAGGCTTTCGCCGAACCCGCAGCTATGAATGATGACAAACCCATTATGCGCGTGCACGTAATCGCACACTTCCTTGTAGATGGGAACCCAAAATTCCTTGTGATATTCGGGGTTGATGAGCGGCCGTCCTTTCTGGCCACTATCATCCCAGAACCAGATGAAATCGAGTTGTGCTCCGACAGCCTCGGCGAGCTCGAATTGGAGTTTCACGTTCTTCATAACCATGTCCTTGACCTGGCCAAGCCATGTCCTGAGCTTGTCGGGATATTTCCTGCACATGATGCTCATGGCCGGCGTTCCGGATCCCATCCCTTCCCACGTGCCCTCGAAGAGCCCGCCCGCGCTGCACATGAGCGCGAAATCCGCGAATCCTTGATCGCTGAAGTCGTTGCAATGCTCCTCGTACCATTGCAATTCTTTTTGGAAGTTTTTTCGCGAATCCTCGCTCGGCGCGAACTTGTCATCCCACGGCTCACCATGCTCGGCATAAAATTCATCCCGCACTTCCCACGGTTCCAGCGTTTTACCATCCTTGACCTGGCGCGTGAAGTAACCATTCACGTACCAGCCATAATCTTGCTCGTGCATTCTCGTGCCTGTAACACTTATACCACCCAGGGAACCTATGGTCATTTCAAGATCCTTCCCTTCCCGGGACGTGTATGACCAGGCAGGATGGTCTTTGGGTAGAACAACGGTGGGATAGTTATGGGGCCAGCCTACCGAGATGCTATGCCATTCGCTGGTCAACCACTTATTCATGGTTTTGTCGCCGAAGTGCGTGATGCGAACATATTCATCAGGGATATCTTCCGTTGCCACGGTCGATTCCCAGTTTCGATAAAAATTTCCAACCGAAGGCGTTCCAAGCGAGAGCATTGGAAGCCGGTCGAGCTCGCTAGTATCGTGTTCAAAAAGCGCCCTGAACCGCTGGCGTGCGGTCAACATTGCGGTCACAGCATTTACCTCTAGTGATAGAATCTGAATCTTGAGAATGATGATAGCGAAGCATTGACTTGATTTAACGACTAGTAATGGAAAATGGACTATTCAGTTATTGGTAAATAAATTGAAAATCAACAATTGGAAAAAAAAAAGGTATCACGCATCAAGCTTGTTCCTCACGGTCACCAGGGCGAGTATCAAGAACCCGACTGCAAAACAAGCGAGAGCTAACATGTCTGGCCACAAGACCGCAATACCCCAACCCTTGAGCATGACTCCCTCGAAAATCTGCACGCCGTAATATAAAGGAATGCATTTGGCAATCACCTGGACAAAAGCCGGGAAACTAATTACCGGGATGAAGACGCCCGCCAGCGCCATGCTCGGCAAAGCGATGAGCACGGCCATTTGCACAGCCTGAATCTCGTTCTTAGCAAAGTTTGCCAGGAACACGGCCATGAATACGTTGGAAAGCGCATATAACAAGAGCATGAGTATCAAGAGCAGCCAACTACCTTGAACGACGGCACCAAAAAGTCCCACGCCTATCAAGAGTATTGCCGTTACCATGATCATGGCCATGACAAGCAAGGCAACCGTGTAACCTACCAATCGCTCTGATACTTTCAACGGTGTTGTGAGCAAACGTTCTTCCGTGCCACCGACGGTTTCCCGCTTTAGGATGAGCATGGAAATGATGAGCACGAGCATAGTGAGCACGAAGCCCATCACTGACGGCAACGCTTGGTTGAGCCCGCTGAAGTCCACGCCGCCAAATGCAAATTGCTCGTTCAAAGCAACGATCGTGGTATTTCCCATGGTCGTTTTCAAGCCGTCTTGCAATGCGGCGAGGATCGTTGCCTTGATCGTCACCTTCGTTCCATCAAGATACACGTCGATCGTCACGTTGGCCGTGGTAATCGGCGGATGTCTCAAGATTTTTTGATAAAGTGCTTCCGAAAAATTCGCAGGGATGCGTATCACGGCAAAATACGTTCCTCCATCGACGCCACTCTTGCTATCATTGTAATTGCCGAGACTCACTTGCAAACGATCATCCGCTTGCAACGTGGCCGTGAGGTTTGCGCCGAAAGCAAAGGTCTTGTTCACGCCAGGCATTATCATCGCCGTGTAGCCACGATCGCTATTATCGATAAGCACGGGAACGTTTTTCACGTCACCACTCAATGCAAGACCAAAGATGGCCATAATCACGATGGGCATTCCGATGAGCATGCCGAACGTGCGCTTGTCCCTGCCAATCTGGCGCAAGACGCGCTTGGCGACGACGAGGGTTCGCCTGGCCGAGAATCGTTGGGATCCAGGTGGACGGGCCGGGAGGCTAGTGTTGCGGGCCTCAGATTCAGTACTTGAATTTTCATCGTTGCTTTCAGTCATTGATTTCTACCCCCTCGCTCAGCTTCAAGAACACATCCTCGATGCTCGCAACGTCGTTCCTCGTCTTGAGCTCGGCAGGCGTTCCCTCGTCAATGAGGCGCCCCGCCCGCATGAGACCGATCCGATCCGCACGCTCGGCCTCGTCCATGACGTGCGACGTCAAGATGATGGCTTTTCCCGTCTCTTTCAACGAGTTAAAATACGACCAGAAATACTTGCGTAGGACAGGATCAACTCCGACCGTTGCTTCATCGAAAAGAATCAATTCCGGGGAATGCACGAGCGCGCACGCGATGCTCACGCGGCGTTTCATGCCTCCTGAAAGGTTCACGCCAAGGGTGTCGTGTTTATCCTCGAGGCGCATCACTTGCACGAGCTCTGCTAGTTTCATGTCGCATGACTCCTTGTCCATACCGTAGATATCTGCGAAAAAACGAATATTTTCTTCCACCGTCAAATCCTGGTAAATCGAGTATTCCTGGGGCGAGACACCGATACGCCGGGACACGATGCCGTGGTATCGAGGAATTTCGAGTCCGAAAATCTTAATTGTTCCAGACGTCGGTGCGAGAATTCCCGTCAGCATTTTAATGGCAGTGGTCTTGCCGGATCCATTAGCACCAATCAATGCATAGATCTCGCCACGATGCACCCGCAAATTCAATCCATCGACCGCGCGCACGTGTCCTTGCTTGTACACCTTCACCAAGTCCGTGGTTTCCACGATGATATCATTAGCCATTCGATTGCACCTCGGATTTTACACAAACATTTATATTAAAGAATACCATAAGATTTACTACGATAGTAGTATAAAAACTTTATGTGCCATGCCATGAACGAGACCTTGGAAAGTGCCTTCAACAAGCTAGGTTTCACCCGATACGAGGCCTTGGCATTTTTAGCGATTGTTAAATTCAAGAACTTGGATGCACAAGGTATCACGCAACATAGCGGCGTACCACAACCCAAGGTGTATGAAACCATGGAAAAATTACTCTCGCGCGGGCTCATCGACAAGATTCCCCTTGGTCGCAAGTTTGTTTACGAGGTAAAGCAAAAATCACTCGTGGAGGAAAAGATTGGAGAAATACAGCAAGACTTCAGCAATAGCAGCCAATTTATCCTGTCAAACATCGACTCCACCTATGGGACCGAGCAAGGGTCAGAAATTCCCTTTGTCGGAATTGCTGGAACAAAGCAAATAATAGAATATTTATCATATGCAATCGATGACGCCCGGGAATCGGTCAGTTCCTTTATGCCGCACCATTTGATGCAACAATCCATCGTGGCGTCCTTGAGCATCGCAAGCGAAAAGGTCCAAGTCTCCATCATATGCCGCGAGGAGGCTGACGCGTTGGAACTCGTGGACCAACTGCCAAATGTACAAGTATATGTCCTGGAAACGCGTGCTTTCGAGATTGTTCAAGAAATCGGGCAGAAAATCGAATCGTTTCTGCCTCCTTCCCAGAAGGCGTCCTATGCTTTTGGAATCATTCAAAATCTCTTGCAAAATTTTAGCGATATTTTCGGGCTCACGGTATTTGACCAGCGAAAAAGCTTTTTCCTCGTTCCCATACCGTTGGGCGTGCCCATGGCAATAATTTCAACGCTGCCCGAGATGCTCCAATTTCACACCGAAGGTATCAATGAAATCTTGAAATCATCACGCTTGATCAAATGAAGGGCATGCACGGCATATCCGTTGCGACAAACGATAAATGAACATTCAGATGATCGTCTGGTTCAACAACGTCGTGTTGTACACCGATGCAAGATACGAATTCAGGTTCGGAATCGACGCGATTAACTTGAAATGAACCATTTCAGCAATAAAATCTCGCACCCTTGCAAGATCAGGTTGATACACGAAGCCAGTGTTTGCTAGCCCCATCGTCCCATCTGCAGGGTTCGTCGATAGCTGTGTGGCTATAACGGAGTACACGGTTGCGTTGACGCTCGCGTTTGCCGCCATCGTGTTGATCTGGTTCGTCACGCTCACGTGCACGGCAAGAAAGTGCTTGATTGCATCAACATAGCCTGCTTGCGCGAGCACGGCGTTTCTCACGACGATCACGTCGCCCGGATGATTCGGCCAAATATCGATGCTCCGGTTAAGATATCGCCCGAAATACCCATAGAGCCCATAAATATCCTTGTGAACCCCTTTTGCAGCGATTGGTTCCCAGGCGACATATGCATCAATATGGCCAAGGGTCGTGGTGCTCGAATTCATATCGTCCGCCATCGAATTAACATCTTCCTCGACGATGCTCACGTTACTCCTGGTTAAGCTAGCGTTTTCAAGCATCACTTGTAACAAGAAATCCTGGGCGCCATTCACGACTGGTATAGCGACGGTTTTACCCGTGAGATTCGCGATGGACGTGATGCTCGAATTCGTTCGTACCACGATGCCGGTACCGTCCACGCTCGCTGCGGCAAGAATGGTGATGGGAGTGTTGTTGTTCCGGTTGTACATGATCGCCGATGTGAGGCTCGTGAATGCAATATCGATCTGGCCACTGGCTAGCGCATCCATCACCGCTTGATCGTCCGTAAACTGCAGGTACTTCATGTCGAGTCCTGCCGCGCGATACAAGCCCTGGTCTTGCGCGAAATAACAAGAGAGCTGGTTTAAATCGGATTCAATGAAACCGACGCGCAACTTTTGCGAATCGAGAAATGACCAAGTCGAAAATGCGATGATGATGCCGGACGCGGCAACGATGGCAAGCAAGGCCGCTACCTTGGTCGTTGACCAAAATTTTCGATTGATCGCCACTATCGACGCACCTTGTTGTGGGTTATTGTGATGGTAAGGATTTAGATGTTGAGTAATCTCGTTCCAGGTCCTTGGTTCTCTTGATGGGTATGGAAAAAGACTCCAAGATAGGAAGCAAGACGTCTTTTTGCTCCGCGTTCAACCCTTTCCAATCCAGAACGAACCATGATACTGGCTCGATAGTGTTGGTGACCGCTAGTTCGATGATATCCCGTGTTAGCATATCGATAGCATGCTTTGGCACGATATGCGTGAGAGCGGCGGTGGATTCAGCCATGACACGCTCGAAAGATTGGGCATAATGCAAGCCGCCAAATCCGATGCCCACGCCCGCGAGATTCTGGCCAAGCCTGCCAAGATCGTATCCAGCGACCGCGATTGCACCGAGTAATTCTTTTATGACGTCGGCAACGGCTGAAGCTCCCGCTCCATCACGCCAATTTGTTTCATCGCTGCCAAGCTCCACGAACACGAGGGGAGCTTGAAGATTCGTCGGGCCATGATGCGTCACCTCCAAATCTACAACGAACTTGGCAAGCTCATCTGGATGGATGTCTTTCTGGCGCAACAATTCACGATAAGCCAGTCGTAACAATGCCCCAGATGCGTGGCACACGTGGTACGGTTCACCACCCAGGTCAGCTTGGCCACCCCAATTTCCCGTCACGTGCGCCAGCAATGCCGGCTTGGCTGTCTCGCTCCGGTGGCGCGATGCGAAAATGTAAGCAAGAGGATTGATGCCAGCCCGTGCACAATACTCGTCTAGATTGTCGCTCTGGACAAGTGGTTCCTCGATGATTACCAGGTAGGCTTGATATTTCTCGTGGAACAAGATTTCCTTCGCGCCGGAATCCTGCTCGACCGGCGCCCAGTCTCCTTGTTCTATCAACTTAGCTTTGATGTTGGTCCCCGCAATGTCTTCAATGGACGAGACGACAACAGGATATTTCATCACGATGACATCACACCTCTCTCTCCCTCGTCGATTCCTCAATTTCGCCAACGACGAGCGGCAACTCCGAGAAATGTTCTATGACATGGGGAATATCATCGGGAAACGGCTCATGACGATATGCATCGTCAAGATCATAAACGATCAGGATTGGTTCCATGCCGAGCTCTTGTGCCGTGTCAAACTCGTGATCATCACCATCAGCCACGTAAATGCAGCGCCGAGGTTCCACGCCCAACTTGCTCGTTTCGGCTAGAAAGATGTTCGGATCCGGTTTTCTCATGTTCACGATGCAAGACAAGGTCGGGTTAGGAAAATATTCGACAAGCGGGTTATCGTGCCACGATTCCGCGGTTTCCGTCGAGCAATTGGAAACCAAGCCAAGCTGATATCCCTCGTTTCTTGCCCATTCCAGGGCATCGAGCGCCCCTTCCTTGATACGCCGGTTTTGCTGGCGGATGTACTCGAACCGCAAGTTAACTGCCTGATCGAGCCGTGGTGGAACGGGAAAATCGTCTGAGCCGTGGTACTTCGCGAGAGCATTCAAGAACCGATCCTTGACCGTTGGATATTCCCCGTAGGGAAAATCCTCCCACGAGCGATTCCACGCGTCCAGGAATCGAGCTGCCTCTAGGTCGAGTGTTTCAACGATGGCATTCAAGTGTTCTGCGTACTCGCTGTGGCGAAAAATATGGACTAGCGTGCCGTACAAGTCAAAAATGATTCCTTGGAATTTGTGATCGGTGGTTCGAGCAATCATGTTCATTGAAGATAACGGCGTGAAGAAAAAAAACGTTCGGTTTTAGAAGCGCAAGTTTCAAGCCATCGAACAATGAATTTTTTGCGGTATGGACAACGTGCCTTGGAAAGGCACTTGGAAGGAGAAATTCAGCCGGAAGACCTTCCAGACACGAGGAGAGTGAATTTAAAAGCTCATGAAGGAAAATGTTTTCTTGCGGAAATCTTTAACTACAAAATAGTTATTTTCATAACGTTGTTGGGGCAATTTTATCCATAAAACGATCATTGACGTGCAAGAAAAAGTACTCGAAATTGATACTACCAGTGATCAGAAGCATACTGGAGTTGATATTGTATTCCTAAAAAAAAGAACAAACCTAAATCAAGGTACCCGAAAGCCGTTAGAGCGGTAACCGTTTGCTTGGTGCTCGTTGCCTTGGGGACTGCCGGAGTATGCTCGTACGTAGCGGTATCGAGTTATTTTTTAGCAACAAACATAATTACCGAATTTCAATCAGCCATATTAAACAGCACCAGCGGCGGTAGTGGTCTTGGTGGTAATATTACCATTCCTTACGGTTCATCCATTAATTACGGCCCGTTTAAATTGCTCAATGATACGCCCTTGTATATAGCCTATATTCCATTCCATATTAAAAATAATGGAAGTGTTGGCTTGGATATCAAACAGCTGGTTATTCAATTAACAATAACCTTCCAGAATGGCACATCCTTGATGAGCCCCCCGAACGCAACCTCGATTCCTTATGGTGCATCAAGACAGGTAAACGTTACTGCTTTTGAACTAACGTTTTCACAATTCATTTACATGGGTTCTTTGCTGTCCATGAATAATATGACTTTTGGAATCGATATTAACTGCGCAGTATCTGTCGCATTACCTGCATCTTGGGGCGTATTTGCTTTCACTATTTCAAATTTGGATTTTAACATTGACATACCCGAGGTGCATTTGTAATGAGCAAGAAAAGAATCATCGGCAGCACCATCCTTGCCGTGATGGTGATGATCGGGACTTACGTGTATTTTCACATTCTCGATTTGCTGAGCACGAACCTTGGGATAAATCTCTCGCAAACCGTGAATCTCGATGTCTCCACGTGGCAATTTACCGTGTGGATGATGTCGATCCTGCTTTCCATTATCATCGTGTTCCACGGCATCGCTAGAGGGCATGCCAATCTCGAACCAATTGCCGCAGCAGCCTTTTTGACGTTCACGATCGTGTCATATTTCATTGGATGCACGATAATAACGCTTGGATTTCCATACGCCGGGTTCGGGACTTTGAACGTGCATATCACGATCGATCCCACTAAATTGATAGGCATGATGGGTGGCGGCGGTGGTGGAGGCTCGATCACGATACCACCAATTACTTTTGACATTTCGCTAATACAGTTACTCGTGATATCCATGGCAACACTCTATGCGGTGCTGCTTTTCTTGCGAACGCTCCTCAAATCACGAAGGGAACCCGAATCATATTCGATGAGCACGAAGACTTCGAAATCCGATATCTCATATACTCCAATGAGCGGCAAAAAGGAGGATGGATCGATGGATTTCATGAAGAGCGTGAGAAAAGAATGAACGAGGTGGACATCACGAAAAAAGACATGAAACATGCGAAAAAAACTGCCGTGAACGAGGAAGCGGTCCATAACGGGTATGTCATAGGTGCGTTCGGGATCATTTTCTTGATTTCGGCTATGATCATCATGTTTTGGGCACCAGCCACCATCGTTGCATCGTTCAATCTCTATCATAGATGGCTTGAATCGATCGCGTGGATCACGGGGTTCGGGAGCATCTTGTACGCTTTTGGGTTTGTTTTCCATGGAAGCTCCCGTCAGAAGATTTCCAGCGTCTTGTTCGCTATTGCTGCCATCATTGGCCTTTTCCTCGTCATGTACATCGATTTTTTGCGACCGGAGCTAGTGATCCCGGGAATATTCAACGACGTTGGTCAATTTGATGCATTCAAGCTTAACATTGCGTTCTTGGAGGCGAGCATGATACTCTTATCCTTCGTGGGCATGATCGTGACCAAGGTGCGCCTCAACAGGTAAAAACAGAGATTATTTTTCTATTATAGTTCTCATTTTTTTAATCATGGCGAAATTGACGAGCGCCAATATCGAATGCACGAGCAGTCTCGTAAAGCGCCGTGATATTCTCGAGAGGGTGCCACGCCATGATGTCCGTGCTCGGCCCAAACACGAGATTATTCGAGGGTGCCACGGCGGCGATAATCTTCTCGCATTGCGCCCTTACCTCGTCAGTCGTGCCGCTCCATAACAATCGAGATACATCGATATTGCCGTTCCACGAGATCTTGTCCCCGTATTGCTCGTTGAGCGCGATGATGTCGACGCCTGCCACGGGTTCGAGCCCCTGGAGCAAGTCTAACCCGACATCGATGTAATGCGGCACGAGCGGCGAAATATCCCCGTCCGTGTGAAACATCGTCCGGCCACCTCGTGAGTGAATATAATCGAACAATTGCTTGTATTTCGGTGCATAAAACCTGTCAAACACGTTGGGCGAGCAAAGCAAGTGACCCTTGTAGGCAATGTCGTCGGTGAACGCAATGACCATCTCGTTGTCGATGTCGAGCAGCCGCTTGGCGATTTCTAGGTTTGTCTCGTAGAGCTCGTTAACGAGATCATCGAGCAAGCCGGTTGGTTTCCGCGTTTCTTTTGCAAAAGCCACGTAACCAATATTAAGCCAGTTGCATTCGTGAAACCCGCTGAGAATAGGCCAGACAAAAAGCTTGTCCTTCTCGAGCACGTTTTTCTTGTAAAACTTCTCGAATTCATCAAACACGGCTTGCGGTTGGGGAATCCGTCGCGGGAAATCTGCACGCGCTTCCTTGCTCGTCCAATATCCATCCACGTAAAAAAACCGGCCATCCGATGCCGTTTTATGAACCTGTCCATTGGCGCCTACCACGCTCCCGTCGGGGCGAATGATGGCCTTGAACTTGAACTCCGGGTCTGACATGTCGCCCAGGCCGGGTTCAGTGGTGCCGTCGATGCCAAGCTCAACGATAACGGTTTGATCCTGGCGAAATTGCACCCAATTATCCTCGTTGATCTCGCGCGTGTCGTCATACTTCTTTATGAAGCCAGGTTCACACTTGAAGGCATATGTCGGTACTTGATCGGCTTCCTCGTGATTGATCGCGGCCAATATGCGTTCCTTGTGGGTCATCGTTCCCGTGTTGGTCACCCGTTGAAGCTTAAAATATCGAATATCCCTTGAAATATCCCTTTGACCGTTTTATCTCTATTGAACCAAGCTCGTGATAAAAAATGGCGATAATCTTGCACGTGGATAACTCTCCCATTCCCGAAGGCGAAATCGAATCATTCGAGGACGCGTGGGACGAAATCGAGAGCTATCCGAATATAAAGAGCGAAAAATCATATATATTATTAGAGAATAGAAAATCAGACAATTTCCTGGCGGAGCTCGGCGTTGATGGCTGGTATGACTTTCCACGGCTGGCCATGACCCCGATCGGAAATGATCAATGGGGACTCGTCGTGAATGACGAACCTGAGAAAATCATCACCACGGAGGAGTTGAAGCAAGTAGTGCAAGCTTTTTTCGAGAATGGTTGAAATAATAGAGGCGAAAAATGAACATGGGAGAATTTTTCAAGATCGCGTATATTGGCGCCGGGGCTCACCGTTTTTCAATGGGACTGTTCAGGAATTTTGTTGCCGCGGCGCGAGAAGGCCTCGCGGGAAAGCCAATCCATGCTGCACTGGTTGACATCGACGAGCGCGTGCTCACTTACACCACCAACATCTTGAAGCACATGGCCGAGCAAGCTGGCGTTGATATGAAGGTCACGCAGCACCTGGATCAACGTGAGGCGATAGAGGACGCCGATTTCTTGTACAAGAGCATTTCGGTCGGCGCCCAAGCAGCAGAGTGGTTTGATATTTACATCCCGCAGAAATTTGGCATCCCGCAGAACACGGGCGACACGATTGGTCCTGGTGGATTTTTCCGGGGCTTGCGCTGTGCTGCACCTGTCAATGCTATCGCCAAGGACATGGCGGAACTTTGTCCAAAGGCAGTCATGCTGAATTACACGAACCCGCAAGCAACCATCGTGAAAACCGCGAGGCGGGTTGACAAGGACCTTCAATTCATTGGCTTATGCCACGAGCTTTTTGGCGGAATGAATGCCATCCAGCATTTTAATAATACCGCGCAGCTCACGCAACCCATCAATGATTGGAACAAGGATCTTGATTTCAAGTACGTGGGTGTCAATCATTTTGCATGGTTGCTGGACTGCACTCACAAGGACGGTGGTGAGGACGTGCTCGCGGCGATGCGTGATCACTGGCAAGAGGGCCACGACAAGAACATCGATGGCAGGAAATTCGCGTTTTACTTGCTGAACAAGTACGGGGCATTTCCATACCCGGGCTGTCGTCATGTCGCCGAGTTCATGCCCGAATACTTCAATTTTTTCAACCACGAGCCAAACCTATGGGGCATAATCACGATACGGGACGTCAAGGATCTGGGCCTTTCCCACCGCTATGCCATCCAACGGTTCTCGGTGCTCTCCCGTGACTTCGCCGTGGATAAATTGCCGAAGCCCACGGCGGAAGGCGAGCACGCGTTGCAGATGACCGAGGACTTCATCAATGGGGAGGCATCACACCATCACGTGTGCAATTTGCCTAATCAGGATCAGCAAATTTGCTCGAATCTTCCGGACGGCGCGATTCTCGAAATTCCTGGTCACTTTGAAGATGGCAAGATGCATGGCATGCAAATCGGCACGCTCGACGAGGAAATCGCCAGCAAAGTCAGGGTCCACTGCGAGGTGCAAGACATGACCATCGACGCTTGGGAAAAAAGCGATCCCGAGTTGCTCTTGAAAGGCTTGCTCCACGACCCCATGTGTGCCTTCATCGAAGACGAGGACAAGATCCGTGCAATGATGAACTTGATGCTGTATTACGAGGCAGAATGGCTTCCAACCTTCAAAGAATCGATCCCCTCCAGGCAAGATCTAGAAAACAGCGAATATTGGGTTGAGACAAAGGACTTGTCGACATACGAGGAAGCGATAAAAGTTAAATTCCCACCAGATCCCGAATTAAAAGCAAAATGTCTTCCCGGAACTTGATTGCTTTTTTATTCCCATCTTTTTTATTCGGGTTGTCCACCATACCTTCCATGCTTGCCGTGCCCGGTTCCACGGGTAACATAATCCTCCTTGCCCAACATGTCTTTATCCACGGGTAATATGACAGCCCTACCTTCCTTGATTTCCGTACCGGGGTTCAAGGGTAACACGACAGTGAAGGTGGCGCCCTTGAATCGTCCCTCGGACTCGGCCCATATCTTGCCACCATGCAAATTCACGATCTCCCTGGTGATGAACAATCCAAGGCCAGTGCCTTGGATGTTCAAATCCATGTCAACACCATCACGGTTCATTTTCCCGAACTGCGTGAATAATTTATCCATTTCTTTCTCCGTGATGCCAACGCCATCATCTATCACCGATATCCTTACTTCTGCATCATCATTCGTGACACGAATCGTGATATGTCCTTCAGGTTGCGTGTTCTTGATCGCATTAGAAAGTAAATTCGTGAGGATCTGCTCGACACGAGGTGAATCGAACATGAACACGAGCGTGTCAGGTGTTTCCAGGATCAGCGATTGGTTTCTGGTTTCCAGCATGTAGGCTTGGTCTTCGACCACACGTTTGATGACACCGATGAGATCTTCCTCAACCATGTTGAGCTCGATCTTGCCGGTCTGCAATCTTGACATGTCAAGCAAGGAAAGGACCAGTTGCTTGAGCCGCGTAGCGCCGCGATTGATCATCTCGATAAACTTGAGCTCTTCAGGACCATGCTCGAGCTTGTCATAATTGGCGAGTAAAAATTCAGTAGCACCGCATGTCGAAACCAGCGGTGTCTTGAGCTCGTGTGAGGTAATTGCAATGAAATTATTCTTCATCACGTCCAATTCCTTGAGCCGCAAATTCTCCTCTTCGAGCAACCGCTCGGCTATCTTCTGAGACGAGATGTCGTCGAAAATCACGCCGGCACGGTCGTTAGGCATGAAAAAGATTTGCATCTTGTAGGCCATCTGGAATACACCATCTTTCTCATGGATATCCTCGAAAATGAACGGCTTGCTCGTGCGGTTACCGTCGATGATTTGCTTCATGAAGGATTTATCACCCGCGTGGGCCCAGATATCATCAAGCATCGTCCCTTGAAGCTGGGCGAGCAATTTTCCCGCCAATTTTTCTGCGGCCGGGTTGCTGTCGATGATTGATAGCTTGCCTCCTTTCTTGATCTTGCAGATAAAGATGGCCGAAGGAATCGACCGCAAGATTTCAATGGACATGCGCGATGATTCCCAGAGTTTCTCGAGTGACTCCCAGAAAATCGATTGCGATTGATCTTCCTTACCCAGCTTGCTCTTTCGCGGGGTAACGGGCACGCTGGGAATGCTCGCTTCTATGATGAATGACGGGAATAGTTCAGTTTCCTCGCCAAGCTGCACGCACGACGAACGAATCTGGATGAGCCTGCGATCGGGCGTTTCCACCGCGATTTGAGTCTCGCCTGCCGTGCCATCTGGCATCAACATGCACGCGTTTTCAACAAATGCTTGCAATTCTTTCATTGACGAGGGTGACAGGTTAGTAAACATCGAGCCAAAATCTTTGCCCACAAGTTCTTTGTTTCCTATCAAGCTTTCAGCAGAATGATTGGCATACACGACGGTTCCCGCGGTATCCGTGATGATGACCCCTAGCTTGATGGATGCTACTATTTTTTCCCATGCCTGGCTTGCAGCTTCTTGATCCTTGAAGAGTTCCATCGAACATCGCGGCTTGTGAGATTCTTGGCCTGGACGAGCCTTTTATTTTATCACGTGCTAAGCTCATTGAACGCGTAATTAGATTATAAAGATCGCTTATGACACGCAAGGCTTGGTTTTTTTCAGCTGCCTTGATCATCCTTTCCGTTTTCTCGTCCACGTTGCCTCATGAAAATAGCGGTAAACGAGACTTGTCGCAATGTTGCAAGCTGATGCCATGGGTCATGAAATGGTATTACGACCACGCCAGCAGCACGGATTACTTCGTTGCCGCGTTGTCGGGCAAAGGGTATTTAACATTTCAATGAAACATGTACAATCTTGAACACGACTTTAGGGAATCCACCGGTGCAAACGTTGCGGGATAATATCGATGTTTTCAAAAATTCCTTGGTCACACATTGTTTATTATTGCAAAATACGCATCAATGCATGTGATGAACACTACCAAAGCGTGCACCGGCCGCTTGGCACGGCAATTCATCATCGTTCATGGAGGTGAGTCGTGAGCACCGGCACGGGCTGACAAGTTCCGCGCCGCAACGCCAGCAAAAAACAGACGGCATTTCACCTCGGGTACCGGGGCATGGATAACATGCACTCGCCGCGCGCGACCGAATCGTGCGTGAACGCGCTTTGCGGTGCCCCCGAGAAACGTGAATTGCCTGACATCCTTTAGGTTACATACCGAAAAGGAGGGTTCCCGTTGCAACCCAAAACGTCCTTGACGAATATTTGATCACCTTGGGGATGATTAATCTGACTAAGTTAGAAGAAATGTCCAACTTTAGCCAGGTTTGAAGCAACGGTACATGTACCCGCAAGAGACGAACGATAGCTCGTTGTGTACCTATTATGCAGACGTATTACCACTCCTTGATAGAACGGATCTCAGGGAAATGCATACCATGAACATCGGCAACGCAGCGAGCACGGTGACATCGCTCGTGAACCTCTTCTCGGGATCAGTATCATGATCACAACATGGCGTAGAAAAAAAGCTCACATAAAGTGACTTCATTGAAAAAGTACAATAAATCATTACTCGGCAGGACGACGATCGAAGAAGTCTCGCAGGTGATATGGAGTAACGTCTAGCCCGGCCTTTGCCATCTTCTCGTAAAGGACGTTGCGGTTGTACTCGAGATCGCTGATCATCGACGCGTTGCTTCGCAAGTTGACCATGATGCCATACATGATTGGGCTGAACACCAGGTATATGCCGATGACGAAGATCGACATGAGCAAGCCCATGACAGGACCGTTATTGGTGGATGCCTTCGAGAAATCAATACCCACGAAGAGCCGGTAATAGTTCAAGATGGCAGTGACGCCGAACACGCCCTTGAGCAAGGTCGTGAGCCAGTTACTCACCTTGCTAATGTCACCTGGCTGGAGCTGGCTTTTTGGCTCGTCGAAGTACACGACACCTGCATCATCGAGTAACCAGCCGCCTGGAATGATGAACACGAGCAAGAAATATATCAGCACGAAGATCGAGCTCCCGTATAATTGAAATTGCGACATCCATGTCATGTCGATACCACTGGCGGTCATCGGGGATAAGCCTGGACTAACCCGGGACGTGAACAACCAGAGCCCGACCGTGAGGGCAATCAGCACAGGAAAGAGAGATCGCATGAATATCGCGGCGAAAGAATGTTTTCGTGCATAAGGCATCGCTAGCACGATGATGCGGAAATCCCGCTTTCTTTTGAATATCTTGTAAAAAGCTCGTTGCAACTTGATGTACAAGATACCCGAGTGCGGGGAAAAATGGTTGTTCAAGACCGCCACGAGCGGATAACCGCCGAACATGATCGCGAACGTGATGTAACCACCGGTGATTACCGTGTAATCTCCGCTTCCCAATACAAAATTATTCGTTTGACCGGTGAACACGAAGATGAAAAAGATCACGCATGACACCACCAGCACGCCGACGATGAGCATGCCCGCGATTCGCAATGGTCGGATGATCCCGGACACCTCGGCATTTTCCGGTGCAACATTTGCATTGACTTGCTGGTAAAGCTTCTTGCGGGATCGCTCCACGACGTAAATGCCTAGGGTGCATAATCCAGCCACGATCATGCTCACGATCAGCTCGATCGTGTCCATGGGGGATTCGAGAAACAAGAAATGCCTCGATCCCATGACAATGATGCCAAGAGCGGTCGTTTCCCGGTCGACCGTGTAAGCATACTGAATGCCTGGCGCCTCGAACGTGTCGAAAATACCGAAAACACCAAAACTAGAGCGAGCTTGGACAATGTCAACCGTTTTCGCGGTAGAAAGGTCGATGGATTCGATCACGCTGGGGTTATTGGAAGCGGTGTTATAGTTCACGAAGCCATAGATCTTCCCGTCGTATTCGCAAGCCAAGGCCGGGTCCACGCTCATATAGTTACTGTCATTGGATAACTTGCCGGAATAATCCATGACTCCCGTGGCGTGAATGCCAGTAGCGGTGATGTTCCATATCAAAAGATGCTCTGCGCTGCGAACCCATCCAGCAAGAAACTCCGCCTTCACGTCGGGAAATCGCCGGAGACAATTGAAGTTGGCAATTTTGTCATTATCAAACTTGCCTAGAGTGAGGATACCTATGCTCGTGATGTTCGTGCCAGTCGCGCCGCTGATGAATCCCGCGGCCATGGTATCGTTCATTTGGTATCTTCGAATTACCACGATATCCGCCGTACCATCGCCATTATAATCGTGGTCGGTCCTGATCAAAGCATTATAATCAGATTGCATTTCATATCCACGAGACCATATGGTCTTGCCGGTTCGCAAGTCGAATGCAACGATCGAATAATTCGGAGCGATGACCGCGTCGCACGTCCGGTTGATCTGGGCGAATCCGTAAAAACCATTGAGCGCCGGATTCGTCGTGTAAAATATCGACCCGGTCTGGTTTTGACGCGCTGACCACGCGACCGTGCCGTTGGCATACATTGCATACAACGTGAATCCTGGATTGTTGATCTGTGAATGAGTCTGGAGCTGGTTCCACGTGTTGTTTGCCGTGAGCACGAGAAAATCCGGGAGATTGTCGGCTGGATTGTATGACAAGTGCGTGGTCGTGACGACGCAGCCCTTTATTTGAGCCGTCAAGTTATAAGCATTGCATGCCGTGGTGCTGGCCGTGAGCAAATACGTCTCGTAATATCCCGTGTCGTTCTTTATCAAGTCGATCTGCTGGCCGGAGCTTGTTTTATATGCCGTCGTGTTTGCGCCGGCAACCTGGCAGAATTGACAAAATATACTCGCAGTGGTAACGGGCGTAGATGCAGAATCGTTATCACTCGTGAGCACGTCGATGCTGTCGGGATTCATGACGAAGGATGGCTTGCTCACGCTGAAATGCCAGGCGGCAGTGCCAGAATGCATATTGATGAGGACGAGGTCGTTCTGGTCATTCGTGCTGAGGGGTTCTTGAGTTTGATTGGTAGTGGGATCGACAGGAATACTTCGATCCTCGTAGCCTATCAAGAACGGGGTCGAACTACCTGCAATGTAGATGGTGCCCGGGAACAGGTGATACTTGCCAAGATCACCAGGCATCTCCCGGCCCACTTCGACTCGCATGAACCCCAGGAACACGCTCGCAAATATCCCAGCAACCAGCAATGCACCGAGCCCACCAAGAGCGACCTTTCTTCTATGGAGCTTGTGATAGATGCTCCAATCGATTTTTGGTTCGCTGTTTGTGCTTTCTTCCATGAAAGAATATCAAATCGGGAATTTTTAAGCTCAAGTGCCCTTCATTACGAGGCCAAGGATGGTATCGATTGTTGCGGAAGATTGTGTATCCCGAGTCTACGCTCGAAACGGGACGCGGGCAACAGGGAAGCTACCTTGAGGGCGCTTGCGAGTCTTTCGTTAGATAATAACAAATTAATGTCGTTGCCCGAATCGTTCGGAGAATTGATAGGACTTAACGAGCTTAATTTAGGCTATAATGACTTACATCACTTCCCGTATCACTTGATAAATTTAAGAACATTCGTTGAATGCGATTAACAGGAAATTCCTTGACTCAAATGCCACCTAACATCGAGTATTGGTTGACTAAGTTGGAGATGGACGAGATCATTAAAATCGAGCGCTATTGGTGGCGAGTTACAATTCAATCTGGATAAAAAAGTTAGGAAAATAGTGTTATTGTTGTTTTATTCAGTATCTTTCTCTTCTGCACGGTCACGAACGACCAATTCAAATCCCATTGCGTTTGACATTACGGGATCCTCGGGGATGACGCAGTCCTCGGGTGCCGCGATCATTTTCATGTTAGCAAGGGCTTGCTGGATGTAGCTGCCAAACGTGTAAGCGCCACCGCCGGTGCACACGTACAATTCCACGAACGCGTCGGGGGGCATGAAGCTGATGAGACGCTCGGTTTCGTCCACCATGATCTTGGCGATTTGCTCTGCGTAATATTCCTTGATTTCCTTAATGCTGAAAGTCTCGCCGCCAACCATCACGGCGTCGCGCCCGAGCTCGATGGCTTTCATAAGCTCGTACGGGCGGATATACTTGCCCGTCTGGTCGTTCAGCTTCTTGGATATTCTGCTCGTGAGCGTGTCGACCGCCTCGTTGAGTGACCCCGAGGATTGCCGCATTGGGCGGCCTTGGTACATCGCTAAGTAATCGGTACTGCCGTGGCCGATATCTATAATCACCGCATCAATGGCGACATCAACATTTCGTTGTTTGAGTGTCCAGTAATAGGTGCCATAGGGCTCTGGAATCACCTGGCATTTCTTGACTTCCACGGTCATATGTTTTTCCTCGCCCGTGGCATCGTTACGGGCGTCGATTTCATGAGAGCCCTTGAGTAATCGAGAAAGTTCTTTCATCTCGTTCATGGACGTAGCGACGGGAACACCGACACCGATGATGAATTCATCGCCATCCTCGGCAACGTTCGTGAGCGATGATTTCAAGGCGATAAACGCGTTTTCCGCGGATTTCATACGGCCCTCGCTCACCAGCGCATACTTTATTTCTGATTGGGTCCGGGCAAGCTCGCCAACAAAGTATTCTTTATCTTCGTGCTTGATAACAAGGTTATTGATCCAGGACTTGTCCACGCTCATGCCAGTCCAGCCCTCGTTCACGTCACCGAGCATCGATATCATTTTATACTTCTTGGTTCCGTTTTCGAACGAGGTTTTTAACGTGGATGTTCCCAGGTCCATTCCAGCAAATTTTAGTGTCATAACGTAGAATCATCTCGTAAATAAAGAGTTGCTATGAACTAACAACAGTTAAGACATAAAATTATTTCTGGTTCTCATTCCAAAAACGAAGCATGCAGCACATAGCGCATTATATTATGTCGCCAAGAGATTGAAGGCAATGAATTCGTTAACGATCTAGCAATACCACTGAAGTTCCGAGAACATGATCAATGAAAAATAAAAAATCGTTAGTTTTAAAAATCAATAAAAGATTTCAGTGTCGTTTCTTCAAGATGATGCCGATGACGCCGATGATGGAGATGCCAATGGCAAGGAACATCACCGGGGTATCGTAACCGGGTGTAGAGCTTTCCTGGTTTAATGAGATAACCAGGTGCTGCCCGGAAATCGTTAGAGTGTCTTCATAGAGCGACAATAGCATTCCCCTGCTATCCCACGTCATTAGCACATTCACATATGCGAAGAAGGGAAGCATATTCTGCATCTGCATGTGATACGACTTGTTCGAGACCATCGTGCTAATTACGAAACTGGGGAAAAGGACCGTCGTCGAGTTGAAAACAGAGACATTCATGTCCTGGGAAGAACTAGTAAAGCCCACGTCCATGGGCATGGACGAAATGTTTCCGCTCGAAACGCTCCACAACAAACCGACTCCGCACGGATTTCCACTTGTTACGTTCTGAACGACGACGTGGTAGTTACCACGATAGGTCACGCTCGATTTTGCAGTGGTATTTGCAAAGGAAAAGATATAATCGTATGCCGTGCCTGGTGTAACCCCGACATAACTGGATGATGCAGATGCGTTCGAAATCCCAAGCAAGAGCGCGCATCCGATTACAAGAGGCAACACTTTGAGCGCTGCTTTCATCATGTTCACCTGTTTTTGATCTTCACTGTTTTTTTATGCCGAAGATTTTCTTTTTCTATAAAAACGCATTGTACTTTTATTTTATTTGTTTAAAAGGTTTATTACCATAGCCATCATCAAGCACGGGTTCGTGAACGGGCATGCAATGCTTGGGCTTTGGAATGTCACGGGTAGAAGGCGAGAGCAATTCGCCCGCTCTTCAAAGTGGGGTCTATAGTGCAAGCGGCGATATAACGCGATGCATGTGGCATGATTAGCCATTCACGCGTTTGATCTATGAACCAAGTGCTATTTCACCACGAAAGCACGGATCCTTTTATCATCTGGTCTTGTGAATAACAAAGATGCACTGCATTCAGGTGCGGGACAGTCCTTCGAATCCGCGTGGTATTGTTGCATCAAGATTGATGAAATATTCGTGAATAATATAATACGATTACCCATGACTGAAGTAATTTTCAAATATTCGTTTATGGTGCTAGGTGATGTTGAAAAAAAGGTAAGAATGGAGGTAAAAATCATGTATGGACGAATTCTCGTTGGCGTGGATGGCTCGAAAATTAGTACGAAAGCACTCGAAACCGCGGCCAGGCTTGCAGCGCAAGACAAAGCCGATCTGTTCGTGTTCCACGCGATCCAGCACCATTATCACTTGCCGTTAATCATGGTAGCACCGGGCTTGCCATATCAATCATCCTATAGCGTTGACACGAGCGATCAGGACCTTCATGAGAGTTTCGTGAAAAATGGTACAAGGATCCTTGAAGAAGCAAAACAAAAAATCAAGGCGATGAGCGTGAAACTCGCCAGTGAGGCAGATTTTCGCATGGAAATGTATCAAGCACCTGCTGAATATGCTGCCGATTTTGCGCGAAACTATGGCATTGATTTAATCGTTATAGGCTGCAAAGGGCATCACACCCGCGCCAGGAGAACATTGATGGGAACTGTTGCGACGAAACTCTTGAACGATGCACCGTGCCAGGTGCTTGTCGTGAAATAGATGTGCTCTCTAATTTTTTAAAATCGCCATCGAATCCTCTTTTTCAATGTAACGGAGTAATTTTCAAATATACGTGCAATTGAAGTAGGTTCAGATATCGATCGGTTTTATTGGAGCACGAATTATGTTCAACAAAATACTTGTCGGCATCGATGGATCGCCGCACGGCACAAAAGCACTAGAAACTGCCATCCATCTCGCCGAGCAGTTCAAGGCAGATCTTCAAGTTTTTCACGCCATCAAGCATCACTTTCATTTGCCGTTATTCCCTCTCTATCCTAACATGGCATTCCAAATGGCTTCCGGGGTGGATTTGAATGATGAAACCCTCCAAGCGCTGTACGAAGCCGCGGGAAAGCAGATCATCGAGGCAGCACAACAGCACGTCGAAGAAATGGGCGTGACGCTCGAAGGTGCTCTCGATTTTCACCTGGAAACCGATCTTCCCCCTTCAGAATATGCAGAGATGGCAGCACGGGAGATGGGGTTCGATTTGATCGTGCTTGGTTGCGTTGGCCACCATTCGGGTCCCAAGGTAGCATTGCTAGGCACGATCGCGTCGAAAATATTGAATAACGCGCCGTGCCAGGTACTTATAGTGCGCTAAACGAAGGAAGTTTGGTGGATAATTGAATGATTGATGGATTCAAGGCGAGCGTGATCGTGTACAAGAAAATTTTGGTGGGAATTGATGGTTCGTCGCACGCGAACAAGGCTTTGGATGTTGCAGCGACACTGGCTTGCACGTTTGGTGCAGAATTACACGTGTTCCACGCGATCCGGCACCATTTTCAAGTGCCGTTGTTTCCCGTTTTTTCATTTCTCCCCAATCCAAATATTCCGTTTGTTCCTGGATCGCAAAATTGGGACGGTGACCAGTCCAACCCTTCCGATCAAGTGCACGTGATGGAGCAAAAGGGATTCGATTTTTTCGAGGACAGGATTCAAAAGGCATACGAGGAAGCAGGAGAGCAAATCATCGAGGAAGCGAAGAAGCACGTGAAAGAAATGGATCTTCAGATGGATACCTCAATAACGTACGAATTGGAAACCGTGCAATCCCCCGACGCGTACGCGGAATCCTTCGCGAAGGAAAATGGCATCGATCTCATCGTGCTGGGCTGCGTCGGCCATCATTCAGGCACGAAGGTAGCATTGCTAGGCACGGTCGCGTCGAAAATCTTGAATGATGCTCCTTGTAACGTGCTCATTGTCAGGTAAACGCGTTTATTTTTAGAAATCTGGTTCTCGTGATCCATCCTCATCCGCTGGATCGAGCAACTCGTCAAGCGTGCTCTGATTTTCAACAAGCGTGCCGGCGAGCACGTGATCTCGTTTCGATTTATTAGTCGTCTTGCGCACCTTTACTTTCACGAGCGGTTCGCCCTTGAACTCGGTCGCAAGCCCGAGCCTCCGCAGGCCCATCTTGTAGTATTCCTCGTCGAGCTCGATGCCCACGCACTTGCGCCCGAGCCGCTGGGCGACGACACACGTGGTGAAGCTGCCCGAGAATGGATCGAGCACGACATCGCCTGCATCGGACGACGCGAGGATAGGTATCTCCAGCAATTTTTCGGGTTTTTGCGTGGGATGGTTCTCGTATTCGTCCATCATGTATCGCACGCGAGGAATTTCCCACACGTTGCCCATGACTTTTTTATCCTTGTAGGGCTGGGGCGGCGTCTTCCGATAATCGATCAACTTGCGCTTTGCTCCGGTTCTTGCCTCGACCATGACCGCGTCCGCGTTGAACTTGTATCGCTCCTCATCCTTCACGATCATGAGGATCGGCTCGTACATGGATCCGAAATGCTTCCGGGCTTGGACGCCCGAGCTGTCATAATGCCACACGATGCGCGATATCACGGTCCACTTGCCATCAACGTGACTGTCAAGGTACGGCATGAACTGGGTGGCAGCCATGAGGTAAAACGTGCCCGCGGGTTTTAAAACACGCATGCATTCATCGATCCACTTGCGACACCAAACCACGTATTCGTCACGATCGAGAATCCGGCGCTCGAAGTCCTTACCGATGTTATACGGCGGATCCGCGAAGATCAAATCGACCGATTCATCCGAAATCGTGGCCATCACGTCAATGCAATCGTCATTGATGGCCATGGTGTCCCCCTTGAGCCGGTACTCACGCGGCATGCTCGCGAACAACTTGGGAATCGTGCCCATCAATTTTGCCACGCTGCTTGAATCACGTAAATGATCACGTGAACCCAATAAAAAACTTCATAACAACAAATGGCAAACTTGTAATCATGCCGTTACTCGAGAATGTTTATTTATGCATATACTCGAGTGGATTGGAGGAAATCCCCGACATGACCTCCATTCTCAAGGTTATCGAGCTCTACGACAAGTACGAGATAGCTTTCGTTGATAGCTATCCAGAATGGCGCAACGAGATCTTGGAACATTACAGTGACATCGAATCAGAGGAACGGTATGCCGTGAGCTTCGATCCCACCACGTCCTTCAAGAAATTCATGAATAACATCTTCCAGGCCATGTGGTACAAGTCAGCTGATGAAGAATGGAAAAAAGCGGGTGGTGATTCATTTTCGGTTGGTCTTATTGTCCAAAAAGGCGAAAATCAAGACCTTTCGAGGAACAATATAAAGAGCACGTTCATCGTGCTGCGGCTCCTTTTCACTAATGAAAATGTCAAGGAGTTAATGCAACTCTTCAAGAAACGATTCGATGCTAAATACAAGGAATTTCTTCGTGATGTCCAAAAAGAATTAAAAGGAATGCTCGCCTTGGGGACCTACGAGGAGATGCCATCTGAATTATAAAATTGGTGAATGCCATGGATTTTCAAACGCAAGAATGGGCGGATGAATATGCCCGCTGCTTGAATGATAACCCGAATTACGAAAAAAGCGCGAAAACATGGGAAGGTCCCCTGGTGCTCGAGTTCACGGCCGAATCCATCAAGCTCGAGACGACCGTGCGCTTGTGGCTCGATCTCTGGCACGGGAAATGCCGCGAAGCAAGATTCCTACAAGACGACGAGGAAGCCCTGATAGAATACACGATATCTGCCCCTGAATCCATGTGGGCAGCCTTGGTCAAGGACGAGCTCGATCCGACCAAGGCTCTTATGTCGGGGAAGTTCAAAATCAAGGGTAACATGAGCAAGTTGATGCGATTTCCGCTCGCAGCCGGGTATCTCATCAAATATTTGAAGCGAATGCTACCAGAATGGTAAAAGGAAAAGTAGAAGAAGTATCAGCCCGCTGTGAAGAGAAAATACTGAATGAATGGTTCTAGTTTCTCGTTTTTCATTCTATTTCTTGTTCGGCATAAAATTCATGATCACGTCTGGGTTTCTCGCAAGAAATTCTTGCCCGGGTCGTATAAACGGATGATGGCAAGTTCCTCTGCTGTGGGCGGCTCGACTGTTTCCACCTCGTCCAATGCTTGCAATTTCCAACCGGTTTGCCGCCTGACAAGCTTCACCGCTTGTTCCATGGTGGGCTTGATATCGGGGAAGATCTTTGCCAACACGAGCTCGCCGTCTTGTTTTCTCAGCACGCCGTAGGTGGTGACGAGCGTTTGGACGCGGTCGCCCACGCCAGTAATGTAGGGTACCTTGTCCACGAGGCGCATCGGGTGATGATTGATGCATAGCAGCACTTCCTTGCTTCCAGCGCACACGTCTGCCGCGCCTCCTGAACCGACGAGGTACATGTCCCCGGCAAGTGTGGAATTGATGTTACCTTGCTTGTCGACCTGGCCTGCCCCAAGGAAACCGATATTGTTGCTGCAAACACCATTAACGAGGTGCCCGAGCGTCTGGAAGATGCCGGCCGATTGCTTGCACGATGGAAGGTTGCTGAAATCGAAGATGTATGGAAACCCCGGCCTCGCGTGGTACCCGTAAAATCCGAGCTCCGCCATCAATTCAACGAAATAACCATGATCCACGCAGATTTTCTGCGCCATCCACGCCGCCAGGTTGGAAAACCCCTGCCCTGCCAGGATCGTTTCATAACCGTGGGCGATGATGGTATCGACGCCCTCGCGGGCAGTTTGGACGGTCATCATCTCGACTGGAGAATAAGTGGTGCTGAAGTCAATTTTTGGCAATGCCTCTTCGATCCTTTGCTTCCAATAGTCTGGTTGCGGCTTGACATCGCGAAGGATGGCGAGGCGATCCTCCCCCAAATCTTCCAAATACTTCTCTGGCGTGGTATTCAAGACCCACCGGTCGAGCCATTCCTTGAGCACGTGCCAGTCGTCCCCCTCGCCAGGACGCGACACCCGGTGCCATTCCACGATGAAGTCATAATCCTCGGTGTATCCCGGAATGACCCCCGGAATGCCATAATTGCATGAGGGGTGAGATCCAAAGGGCAACTCGACGACAGCGGACACGCGGTTCCCCGGGATAAGCACGAGGTGGCTATACTTGCGGATGAAATCTGTATCCACGACCTTGTCGACCGTCACGACGATGTTCTTCGAGGCAAGCGCGCCCCAATAGTATTCACCGTACGGCGCAGTTGCAATCGTGTTTCCGTGCTGGTCGGCAACGAGCGCGTGCAGGACCGCCACGTCAGGCTTCAACGCTGACACGACCCCGACTTGCTTTCCGGGCGTGAATGGCGACTCCATGATCCGGTAATCCGATGGAACATCCCGGGCAATATCCGTGCCAGCGATGGAGTTTGCTTCGATGAATTCCATTCCTTGAGCACCGGCAAACGCGCGCAACACGAGCGACAGGAGGGACCACCCCTCGATTTCAACTCGCTTGTCCTTGTACACTTTCTGGAGGATGTGGTTGGGTGCGGGCGATGGGTAGATGTCGCCGGAGTATCCATGGATGATTTTCGACACCATTCGCTCGTCATGATACAAGCTGGATGCAAGAGGTATAATCGCATTCGCGGACGCCCCTAAACCACAAAGCGTGAATTGCGCATCGGTGCCCCAAAATTGCCGCGTGATCTCGAACATTATTCCAAAAGGCAAGTTGCAGGTAATTCCCATGTAAATGAACGACTTTGGATGAATATATTGCCGCACCGCGTCCTCGAGGGACATCCGCTTGTCGTTGCCTTCCACGGGGTCAATTTTAAACATCCGAAAAACGTCTTCGAGCTCCATGATTGTATATCTCGCTTTCATTCATTAAAGATACCTAAATAAGACGTGAATTAATTTTCCTCTGGTATTTCGATATCGTGGACGAAGAATTGCTCGCCCTGCATCGGTGCCTTGATTGCCCACGAACCATTTGGATCCACGACGCCGGATGGGGCGGAACACGGAAGAGTGAATGGAAAACAATTATCCACGGTCACGATCCAGATCTTTCCAGCGCGGGCTCGCATGCGCAGGTTAGCCTCGTGAAACTGGCGGATGGTTTCCATGAACGCGTCCCCTGAACGCCCGCCATTCACCGCGTGGAAGATGACTCGTGCACCAAGAACGGCCAGCTGTTGCGTGAGATGCGGATCGGGATCGGGCGTGCATTCGGGATTAGCCCATAGATCGTTGCAGATGAGACCGCCGATCGTCACGGACTGAAACGTGAACGTGCGCAGCGGTAAATTGACATACCTCTCGGCTTCGTCTGGCGTTTTCAAGATCTTGCTGTGAAACCCGAGAAATTGACCTTCCTTGTCATAAAAACGGATCTGGTTATAAACGCCTCCATCTTGTTCCTTGAAGCACGTTCCGAGTGCCAACCCAAGATTGGCGCGAGCTGCTTTGTCAACCAGCTCTGCCATGGATGTCTCGAGCCGTGCTTGATCGAAGTCAATCATGTACCCGCTCAAGGAACCCTCCGGCGTGAGCAAGATATCAGCGCCTGCTTCGATAGCAAAATCGATCGCGTTTCCGATCGCCTCGGCATTAAGCTCGATATCGGCAATAACGGCTATCTGCGCTCCCGCGACGCGAAGTTTCATATCATTTCACGGTTCGCCGGGACGTTCAAAAAGATGATGGTGACTACCACGCAAATACGGGGTCCTTAATGGCGTGGCTTCCATCGAGTCCACCATCGATTCCATCACGAATGGGGCTGTGTTTTGTTTTACACGTTTTTATTTTTTTTTCCCAGCGTGGATAATCCGGTCAACTAGACCTCCAGGAAGGCACGGGGCGCCAACATCTTCTTTGAGGAGAGCGGCAGGAAGAGTCCATAGCATCATGTTTTGATAATAATCGTTTCCATAGATGCGCAACCCCGTTGTGCAGGAAATCAAGATAGGTGAATCCCAAGTGGATCCGGTCTCGATAGCAATATCATGCACGGCCCGGCGGGCAAGTTCCATGCCGAATTCCGGTTCATCGTAATAGATATAGAGCATCGCCAACATCAGCGTGCCCGGCACATGCATCCCCGTTTCACCCCAATATCCAACACCGAATTCTTTATCGTCATTTTTATTGAAGACACACGCTCCGCGAGAATTAATGTTGGTTCGCTGGAGAGTCGCAAGGGTGGCTTTTATATTCTCGATCGGTAATACGGGATCTATGCGGTGCATCCGGGCAATCCATTCCCCGTCCAATTGATAGGCAAAGATTACTTGACTCTTTTTATTTTTATCGGGATCGATATACAGATAATAATTATCACCCCTCCAAGCCTCCGTATCAAGAATATTGGCACCCGCATCGAACCATTGCAAGCATTGTTGGGCGAATGCGGTGTCCTCCATCATTTCAGCAATCTTGGCCATGATCTTTAAATGTGCCAAATGAATAAATCCGAGATGCGGAATGATCCCTACTAATTTCACGCTTTCAAACCAATCTTGATAATTCTCCCCGCTCGGCGCCATAACTACGCTCCCGTCCCCGGCTTCTGGACGCATTGTCATCGTAAATATCGTGTTCTGCTTCAACGATTCATAAAACTCCTGTATCAATGCAAAAGATTCGGGCATTAACGCATCATTTCCATTCGCTGCTGCCGGTTCGGAGCGGTTTTGTGCTTCCAAACACAGGAACAAGCGGTCGACCAGGGAGACATAACACGTGCCATCCAAGGCGGTTTGGGGATTTTGGCCGTATCCGCGAGATGGCATAGCCAATTCATACGATGGAGTGCGGGAAGGATCCGTGCACCCGCCGAAAACCCAAGGAACCTGGCCCGTATCAAATTGGTAGGCTTTATACGCACGCAGCGTGGATAACGCCAAGCGGGGGAAGAAATACACTAAAGGGAAATTTCCGTAAAAACTACAAGGGATACATTCCATTTGGGGACAGCCACGAGGACTTTCGTTCATCGCATAGAGTCCGTCTTCAGGTTTACACCATGAGTCGATAGGGGGTCGAGCTTGAGCCCAAACCCCACATTCTGCAATTAGATGAAAATTATTGATTAGACTATCCCGTAACCACACTGGTAATAGAACCTCACCATAGAGAACCTGTTGCCACTGGATAATTCGGGACAACCATGAATAGTACTGCAATGAGACGAGTTCCACGATGTCCCGTGCGGAATGAAATCGGTTGGCATAGAAATTGAAAAAATTAGTTCCACCTGAATCTAATCGGCCACCAGAATTCCATTTCGGGGCATACCAAGTGAATATGAAGGGGATTACTATATCTTCTCCCGGTTGTAACGCATAAAAAACCATGATTGCGGCGTCGGCTTGTCCCTTCGCTTCCGGCAAATCATGCCATCGTCCGTACGTTCTCGACTGCGAAGTTCCTGTTCCAATCCTGGTCCAAGCCCCTCCATCCATTCCTAATCCTCCTCCACAGAGTGCTGACTGCATCCCGAGAACCCCAAGAGAATATTCCACACCGCTGCTGTGGCGCACGATTACTCCGATGTATCGGGATTGTTCAGGTATTGGATTTCCTACACTTTCTTGTCTTGATTGCTGTTTCTGATCAATCCGAACCGATTGATGCTCGAAAATTGGGAGGCCTTCAATTTCATGTGGATAAGGCCCAGGAATGCTGCACACAACTGTGCCCTCCAAAGCCACATCGGTGGGATTGTGCATTGACAATTCGAAACAGCAACAAGGAGTGTTAGAAGCATCTAAATCGCCCGGAATGAAGGGTGACCAAGCTCTGAGTGCAAGTTGAAGGGGACAGTCAGAAAGATATTCCAAATCAGCAATGGGATAATGGCCGAAGTACAAGATATCGTCTACATTTTTTGCAGTTCTTAGGTATAAATCGTTGGGTTGCGCATCGACGGCGCCCATTAATTTTATAGTGCTCAACACCCAGGTTTCTCTTCCCACGGATACGCCCAAAAATGGCATGTTAAGAGGGCCCGCCCGGGGCCACAAGGAATTAAAAACCGTCGAATACCCCAGCGTTCCGTTATTTTCCAAATCGATACACCCGGTACCAACTCCACCGAGCGGCATTCCACAAACAGCAGGATTACTAGCTTGATAGATCACTCCAGCGACCGGAATTTCGAATCCCTTTGCCTGAAATTCCTGCCATTCTCGGGACGCTATTGTCCGAGGAAACAGAAGACTCTTCATTTCAAAACACCCAGACTATAATGAACGAGTGATTTTTTTAAATGCCTCGTCTTTAATTTCGTTATGTCCCTCAAGCGTTCCAAGACACCCATCATCGCCGTGTGCGGCGGATCGAGTGCCCCGCCCGAATATGAAGCTATCGCCGAGACCACGGGCGAGATGATCGCCGAGGAAGGCTGGTACTTGATCTGCGGTGGCCTCGAAAGCGTCATGGCTGCAGCTTGCAAGGGCGCGAGGAAAAAAAATGGCCTGACTATTGGCATCTTGCCTGACAACGACGTGTCAACTGCCAACCCGGACGTGGAAATACCCATTGCCACGGGGGTTGGCTATTCGAGAAATGCCATCATCGTGCAGACTGCGGACGCGGTGATCGCGATCGACGGGAAGGAGGGCACGCTATCGGAAATGTGCTATGCTCTCGTGTTCAAGAAGCCAGTCATCGTGATCAGCATCGAGGAAACCCCTGTTGACATGGGCGGTATCCGCGTGGACAAGCAGAATTCACCAGGGCTCGTCGTGGTCACGGATCCTCGCGCTGCGATAGAAGAGATTAAAAAAGCATTGCACCTAGAGTACTAAGCACGATGCACCATGAACCAGGAATGCTTGCCCCTTGATGACCGCGTGTTTTCGGCAGATAACGAGCCTGAAACGTGCGATTGCTCAGGGGATTGCTGCACCAATCACTCGATCTTGCTCACGAGCCAGGACGTGATCCGGATCCTTGACCACGTGCCGTCCGTGAACCCGCGTGATCTCGTCGTGTTTTACGTGTCATATGCCGGTTACGTGGACATCGATGTGCTAGCTGGCTACCCAGCCATCATGCTGGAAAACGAGCCTTGTTATCTCGGGTTGCGTTTCTTGACCGATGAGGCACTCGGCGCGCAGCGGTGCCCTTTCTTGGACACCACCAGCCATCTTTGCAAGATTCAAGAGTTCAAGCCCATGGTGTGCCGTGCTTACCCGTTTCTTTACACTGACGGAAAAATAACCCGTCACGAACGTACACGATGCAAGGAACCCTATCATCCACGAAATCCCGCCGATATCGAGTCATTGCGGGAGACTTTGCGGCAAGCATACACGGAATTCGAGGCGTTTAAACTCGAGATCGAGGCCTGGAACGAATCGGGACAAACCGACTCCCCCGATGCGCTCTTTAAAGCGCTTTTCAAGATATAAATAGATATAAACATAATTTTGACATAGTGAATGGTTTTTCGTAGATTGCGAGTTGAATATCGTGGTAAAAAGAGTGAATCCCCTTGAGATTTACAAGAATGTTCCCAAGGGTATCGATTTTAAAAAATACGGATTGGACTCTGGCATGGCGTTCGTGACGCAATTGCTCGAACGCAAGGTGAAAATCGATGATATTGCCGAGCTCAAGGATCCAAAGAATGCACAAGCCGTGCAAAAGATTCGCGAGATGACGACACCGCCACAAAAGCCAGTCGTGTTCGGGACTGGCAAGCGTGCTTGCACGATTGGCGGTGAAGAAGTCATGTACAGGCACGAGCTCACGTTTTTCAACAAAACTGCCATCGCTATTGATATCCATGACATGCTCGATGATGCAGCCTTGCAAGCGGCGGTCGACCACGTCACGAATTTCATGGTCGAGCGCATTGGTGAACAATTGCGGCTTGAAGCCATCGCAATTCGATGCGTTTCCGGTGATGCTGCGACGTTCAAGAAATGCGTAGAAGTAGTTTCGGCAAAGACGGAGATACCCTTGATCTTGTGCTCGTTTGATGCCAAGGTCTTGGATGGAGCAGCACGCGCAATCGCTGCAAAGAAACCGCTGCTTTATGCCGCCACCAAGGAAAACTGGAAGGATGTTGGCAAGCTCGCGAGGGAACTTGGGTTACCCGTTGTTGCCTTTTCCACGGACTTTGAAGAGCTGCTTTCGGTTGCCAACTCGCTATCGAGCAGTGGCATCGTCGTTGCAGTTGATCCAGGCGTCATCGCGGGTGATGGTCTCATCGCGCAATCCATCAACAAGGTCATCATGTTGCGGACAGCGGCGCTGGAAAATGGTACTCCCACGGCCAGCTATCCCGTCATCGCCGTCCCTGCAGCGACGTGGATCGGCGTGGATGTGGAAAGCTTATCAATTGATGATTTGCACGAGCTCCAGTATAAAGAAGCTAATCTTGCGTGCATGCTGCTCTCCATGGACACGAGTTTACTCATCTGTCACACGGGTCGCTCGCCCGATGATGTCTGGTTCTTGATGGGTCTTGCGACATTGCGCCAGAATCTCTTTGTCGACCCGCGCATTTACCCTGCAGTCGATCCGGGCTTGATCCCCATTGGAAGCCCGACAGACAAGAGCCCGCTCCTCGTCACGACGAATTACCGAATGACCAAGGTCCCTGTAGAGGAAGACTTGAAGAGCGCTGGTCTCAATTGCTGGTTACTCGTGGTGGACACGGGCGGAATCGGCGTGGAATCATCAACCGCAGGAGGTCAATTCAACGCGGATGCCATCGCGGAAGCACTCAAGAAATATAACTGGCAAGACAAGGTCTCGCATAACACGGTCATCATCCCAGGCATGTCCGCCCGAGTTTCAGGCGCGCTGGAAGAAGCCAGTGGTGGTCGAGTGCTAGTCGGGCCGAACGATTCATCGGGCATTCCAAAGTTTCTCGAAAAGATGTGGACGGAAGAAGGCCCGGTCGATGCGGGTACTTGATCTCGCGACCTTTTTTTCTTAATTTCCTAAATATCAATACTTAATGCGGCTCCTCAATGAAAGCGCATTTTTATCGTGTTCTTGGTGCGTATCATGATACTACTAATATTTTGCTTGTCAGGATTGGCCGCGGTAGTAGTTACTATTGGCGGCATAGTGTTATCCTTGGAAGGCTTCTCGGGCATGAAGCAAGAACGGTTCAGTCCCCTAAATCATTTCATTTCCGAGCTTGGCGATAACCGGTTCGCAAAGCATCATCGCATATTCAATATATCAATGTTCGCAGGTGGTATTCTCTTTATACCTTTCGTGATAGGCATCGCCAGCCTCGGAACGAGCCTAGTGTTTTATATCATCGTGCTGGTCGTTGGCCTTGCCGCTACGATAGGACTCAGCCTCGTCGGCGTCTTTCCGGAAGAAAAGGAACGAACTCATACTGCCGTGGCAGGTGTTTTTTTCTTTTGCACGTCGCTCTTGGTGCTGTTTTTCATCATCAGCTTGCTGATGCAGCAGTTATCGATGTTCCCGTCTTGGGTCGTGTATCCAAGCATCGCCGCGCTCGCCGTGGCCGTGATATTTATCATCGATACTGTGCAATTACCGAAGTGGGAAATGGAGAGAACATACAGGCCGTGGGATTGGGACCCGGACCCGCGGCCGACATTCTGGCTTAACCCGTTTCTCGAATGGTGCGCGGTCCTCTCATTGATGGCATGGTTTTTCATCGTTATAGTGCTTTGCTTCTAAGTATCCGGTTGCAATTACTGGAGATTGAACCATGATTTATCCTGCGTTGAATCGGGGATAAGTAGCATGAAAAGCACGAAAAAATGTTTTTGAAAAAGGAAAAAAATAGCCCGGCCAGGATTTTCGGCGAGAAACTTCGAGTTTCGAGCATTCGAACCTGGGTCCAAGGGGTCAAAGCCCTCGATGCTGGGCCACTACACCACCGGGCTATATTTTTGATATCAGAATGATTCCGATAGACTTTTTTGAATCCGGAATGATTCCAGCCAACCCCGAGATTTTCATCCATTGTTTTGCTAGGGTCGTGCTATAGGAGTTAAATCAAGGCCAAGAAAAAAATGTAACCGACAACCCTTTTTGATCTTCTTTTTGGGTTTCGTCGCGCCCTAGCCTTCCATGTTTATCAGGAAACCTCGCATTCGCACGGATTCTTACCACATTTCGAGCATTTATCGGGATATTTCGCGGCCGCAGCTGTCTCGAGGTCGACGCCTGCAAGATTCGCCAGCGAGCACAGCCACGCGAGCACGTCGCCAAATTCTTGCTCGATGGCTTTCCGTGATTCTAATTTACCCGCTTCAAGCTGCCGCAACTCGTGCGCGAGCTCGCCGACCTCTTCGATGAACCAGGTAAACGTTTTCATGGTGCCCCGTTCCACGTCCCGTTCAAAAAACAGGGTTTTCATGAGGTCCTGGAATTGGCGTATGTCCATGATGCATTCACGAGTTAGGATTCGACACGAATCTCGAACGGGGTCTGGAAATATGCCGTTGGCTCGAACTTGCCGAACGGGACGAGTTCTTCCCACGTGACGTTGGGCTCGAATACTTGGCAATACGGATACTCGGTGGCGTCGTTCTTTGCCGCGGCGATGAAATAATGCGGAATATTGGCCATGACTTTCACGCAGATGCCAGGCACCATACGGAATGCTATCAAGTTCTCGGGTTGGCAATTCTTCACCAGTTCCTTGATAATGTCTTTGCGCTCTCGCCAATCCTTCTTTTCAATCTTCCTGGAATCTTTTGCATCGACGTTAAAAACGACACAATAGCCATCACCAGATTCACTTGCCGTGTCGAGTCGCACGAGCTGGACGACCCATTCCGGGAACGGATGGACTTCCAATTGCTTGCTGGATTCCTCGTTGATCACGAGATCTCCAACGAGCAAGTGCCCCGCGGGAAAACCCCCCCGCGGGCGAAAATTCTCGAATTCTTTCGGTAAATCCTCTGGCTTGACTTGATATTCTGCCAAATGGTCGAGTTCCTTCAGCGTTTCTGGACTTTCACGATAATCGATGATTCTCATGTAATGACTGCCTTGCATTTTCTAATCCACTATCTTGAGAAAAATATTTCGCGTGATGAAAGCATTGCTCAATATTGATTGTTATCTCATTAATTGGTTAATCAATGCAAATCGATCACCTTCAAGATTTATTTTTTAAAAATATAACCCGATAACGACTATATTCATGAAAAAGGAAGACCGGATCACGGATAAAATTGCATTTTCAGATGAAACTGCAGATATGGAAGAAAAATGAACCATTGATTAATTCAAATCTCTTGTTTCTCAATATTTTGGGTTAAAGTTCAATAAATTCAACGATCGCGATGAAATAAGGCTTTGATGAAATCAAGATTAGATGATATCGGTTAATTATCTGCGCTGTTCACGATACCAGTGAATTTGAAGGTGTTATTTGATGATGGTTAAAGTGTCGGAATCTAACTGGAATAGCCAATTTCCCCAATTTAATCTCATCTTAACATAAGGCGTAAGAATTAAAGGACCTTCAACGATATTTCGTGAAAAAAAACAATAGAAGGGAAAAATGATGAGAAATACCTATGAAAATCGATATCGCCAAGGAATGGCAATTGCTTTCTTGACATTGTTCTTGGCTTCCATTCTTGGTTCGGTATTTGCCAAAAATCCAACCATTACTTCAACCCTTGAACAGAGAACAGCATTGCTATCTCCGCACAGCAATGGAGTTTCGATTTTCAACTATGTCGAAGATTTCAATAACTGGGCGAATGGGCAAGCGATCACGGGCGAGGCAAGTGGTGAACACGTGCATTGGGTAATTAGCAGCACGGGAACGCCGACGTTCCAGGGATCGAGCACGGTCATCTCGTCGGGCAATTCGGGAGTGATCAACGACGCGAACACGGTATATTCGATCTCTGCTGCCGCGGAGTACGACACGCCCAGCCCGCAAACGCCAAACGCGACCAACCAGTACTGGCAGGCAATCGATATCAAGATCACGTCTGCTGGCCTCTCGCAGGTG
>Ga0209039_10000406_pt1 | contig 41997 bp, 39 predicted proteins | sample BogFormECP12_OM1_FD_188238 | JGI IMG/M metagenome (GOLD analysis project Ga0209039, IMG submission 188238) | Bog forest soil microbial communities from Calvert Island, British Columbia, Canada - ECP12_OM1 (SPAdes) (version 2) | ecosystem: Environmental > Aquatic > Freshwater > Wetlands > Bog ...
CCTCACGGTGACGCCCTTGCCTTCCGCTAGCAGTTGGCGCAATCTCCTCTGCAAGAGTCTTTCACTCTCTAGTCAACGCCCATGCTGGGCGCACACAACAAAACTCCGGACCCCAAATCCGGAGTTTTGTTGCTCAGCGCTCCCCGCTCACTTCCATCCACAGACCCTTCAATTTGAGGGCGTCCTCCTCCATGATCGGGCTCTCGCACAGGAGGCGCCCTTTCGCCCCCGATTCGTGCAAGGCGCGGAGGAGGTTCTTGAAATCCAAATCCGCAGCTTCCATGGCCACATGGTTCTTCTCCCCCCTGGGCCCGTATACGATCCCGGAAAGGTGGATGTGGAGATGCTGCAGCGCGCCCTCCCCGAGCGCCTGTCGGTATTCCTCCAGCGCTCTCATCCATTCCGAGTAGGTGTTCATGGAGCCGTCTCCAAGACGGGCATGCAGGTGGGCGAAGTCGATGCAGGGGACCACCCCCTGGATCGATTTCGCCATCTCCAGCGTATCCTGAAGCGAGCCCAGCATGGCTGCTTTGCCGCTCGTCTCCGGGCGCAGCTTGACCGGGTTGCCGGCCCGGCGCAGCTCCTCCACGCAGCCTTTGAGACGCGGGATGGCCACCTCAAGCACCTCCGCTGCCGGACGTCCAAAGTAAGAGCCAGGGTGGAAGATGATGTCGGTCGCACCGGCCAGGGCTCCAAAGGTTGCCGCATCCATCAGGTACTTCCGCAGGCGAGGCCATTTCTCCTCCTCGCCGTTCAGATTGGTGTAATAGGGGGCGTGAACGGACAAGGCCACTCCAGCCGTTTGAGCGGTCGCGCGGATCGCCGCACAGGCCGCCCCTCCCCGATGCGCACCCCGTTGACCCAGGCCAGTTCAAGAGCATCCAATCCGATCGAGGCGGAATACTGGACCCCGCCGACCGTGCCGCCCGGCCGGGGAGGCGTGGCGATCGGGGAACCCACCGTACCAAAAAGGAACGAAAGGGACACGAGACCTCCACCTCTTGATCACCGAACCATCCCCGCAGAGATCCGCTGCCATAAGGGCGGACCCAGGATCAGCAAACCGATCACGATCGAGGTCGCCGCCGCGATCAGGACCGCTGCCGCGCCCACATCCTTGCCGACCCTGGCCAGCGGATGCTGCTGAGGGCTGGCCAGGTCAACGACCGCCTCCAGGGCGGTATTGATGAACTCTGCCGCCCAGACCGTGGCCATGGTCAAGAGCAGGACGGCCCAGTCCCGCAATGGCAGCTGCAGCCACAGCGCCACCAGGAACACCAGGACCGAAACCAGGGCATGGATCCAGGCATTACGCTGGGTGCGCAGGACATAGCCCATGCCGTGGAACGCATGCCGAAAGGAATGCCCGCGGGTGATCAAGAAGTCTCGTACGGCCATCCAGGTCTTATTCATGGACGATGGAGGGCGAGACGCCCAGGCCTCTCAGGATCTCGGCCTGGGCCGTCCACATGCGCCGCCGATCCTCTGTCGCGGCGTGGTCGTGTCCGAGCAGGTGCAGGACACCATGCACCACCAGGAGCTGAACTTCCTGTTCGAGGGGATGCCCGCCCGCCCTGGCCTGGGATTCGGCGCGTGGCAGCGAGATGACAACATCGCCCAGGTAGCGACGGCCGGTCTCCGGGTCCGTTTCCGCGGAAGGGAAGGACAATACGTCCGTCGGCGCATCCTGGTCCAAGTAATCCCGGTTAAGAGTTCGCAGGCGGTCGTCACCTGCCAGGACCAGGGACAGGTCCGCCTCTGGAGCCGCCTGCTGACGCAGGGTCTCTCGAGCCGCCTGTTCCAGAAGTTCCGGCGCCAGGCGGTTTTTCAAGCCGGGTTTAACCTCAATATAGATCATGGGGATCCTTCGGAAGCAGAAGAACCCTCGCCGGTTGCCGCCGGGGCTGCGGGCGGTTTTTCCTGGGGATATTCCAGGCGGGGATGGTAGGTGACCCGCAGGTTGGCGAGGAAGGAATCGGCGATCGCCGCCAGCTCGCGTTGCAGGAGGGGCGTATCGTCCAACTGGCCATCCTTCTGGCAGCGGTCGATCACGTCCTGAACCAGGCGGCGCATGGCCTGGTCATCGCTGGGGCGTTCGGCGCGGGCGCGCGCCTCCACGCCATCGGCGAGCATCAGGATGGCGGTTTCTTTGGAACGCGGCGGGGGTCCAGGATAACGGAACTTGCCTTCATCCACCTGGGAGGCCTCGCCGCCGGCGGCCTGGAGGGCCCGGTTGTACTGATAGCGCGCGATCTGGGTGCCATGGTGTTCCGTGATGAAGTCACGGATCCGGCGCGGCAGACGGTGTTTGCGCGCCAGCACCAGCCCATCGGTAACGTGGCGGATGATGATCTGCGCCGAGGCTTCGGGAGCCATGTCGTCATGGGTGTCGATCTGGTTGGGAGCCTGATTTTCAATGAAAAAGAGGGGATTGGCAGACTTGCCGACATCATGGAACAGTGCACCCACGCGGGTCAGCAGGACATCCGCCTGGATGCGTTCCGCCGCCCGCTCGGCGATGTTGGCCACCTGGAGGCAGTGCTGGTAGGTACCCGGCGCCCGCTGCAGGAAATAGTTCAACAGCGGGTTATCCGGGCGGGAGATCTCCAGCAGCTGCAAAGCGGTGGTCATGTCCAGGAACTGCGCCAGCAGATAGAGCAACGGCAGGGCGATGCTGGTGGAGGCAATCCCGTTCAGCAGGGCCGCCCCGGCCAGCGTGGCGATCCCGATCCAGTCTATCGAAGAGAACGGCAGGCGGTAGGCGATCAACATGGCGGCACCCCCGACCGCAATCGCCACACCGGCATACAGGAACTGGCTGAGGCGACGCGCCTGTCCCAGGGCCAGCACCCCGCATAAGCTGCTCAGGAGGTAGTAGGGCATCAGTCCGAAGCTGTCCGGCATGCCGTACGCAGCCAGGGCGCTCATTAATAAGGAAAAGACCACGCCGCCCTCAATGCCAAAGAGGGCGGAGACCAGCAAGCCGAAGGCCGGGATGGGGAAAAGATAGGGCAGGACCGTCCGGTCGGGAATGGTCACGCGCGCTCCCAGCAGAAAGACCAGGAAGAGCAGCGACAACAGGATCAGACTGCGCAGGTCGGTCAGGAGCTCCCGCTGGCGGCGAAAAGCATAGATCGCCATGATCAGCGCGGAAAGCCCCACCAGCGCGGCCGCCCCCAGGTAGGTGTCGGTCTGCGTCTTCGGCTGCACCATCCCGAGCATGGACAAGGCCTCAAAATCGGCGTCCGAGATGATCTGCCCATTGGCGACGACCGTTTGATCCTTGACGAAACTCTGGGTCACCGGCTGAACCGCGGCGCGCGCCGCCTGGCGGGCAGAAGCGGTCAGCTCCGGGCTGTAGAAACTGTTGGCGGTCACGAGAGGCTGGACCAGGTCAACGATCAGGCTGGACTCGTTCACAGTCATGGCAAAGCTGACCTGGGACGGTAAATTCTGCTGGACCGCATCCACGCCGTCACTGCGGATCGGGGTCTGCATGACCTTTTCAAGCACGTTGAAGGATTCATTCTGGACGGCCTGCCAGCGGTCATCCGAAATCGCCAGGACCGTTTCCACCGAGCTGGGCTGCAGGCTGACCCCCTGGATCAGGGCCAGACTTGCCTTTTTCTGGTCGATGGTGGAGGTGGAATCCGATCGCAGGTTTGAAATGGTCAGCAGGATCGAATTCAGCTTATCGCTCTGGCCGCGGGCTACCGCCGGGTCCGGCGAGGCGTAGATCGGCTCCACGGCTCGCTCCGCGGCGGCGCGGGCCTGCTCGCTCAAAACATTGCTGACATATTGAATGTCGCGCGGAGCCCGCAGGTCCTGCGGAGCCACATCCCCCACCCGCAGGGGCAGGCTGGTCTGGCGCAGCGACCAGGGCTGGATCAGCATCACGAAGGCAAGAATGCTGACACAACCCAGCAGGAGCACCGGGAGGAAAATCGAGCGGGAGAAGATGATCGGCGAACGGCGAGAGGAGGCCATTCGAACTTTCCTGTCCGAACGACGGTCAGGTCGATCCGGGAACCTTATTCTGGAGTAACTGTCTGACCAGCGCACTGACCTGGTCACCGGGGGCGCGTCCCGCCACGCGCGGGATGAGCAATTTCATCACTTTGCCCATCTCCGCCGGAGTGGCTGCACCGGACTCGGTGATGGCCCCCTCAGCCAAGGCCTTGAGCTCGTCCGCGCTCAGAGCCTCGGGCAAAAAGGATTCGAGCACGGCCAGTTCGGCTGCGGTTGAGGCAACCAGATCCGGACGGTTCGCCTGGCGCGCTTCTTCGATGGACTCCTTGCGCATCTTGATTTCTTTCTGGAGAATACCCAAAAGGCCGGTTTCGTCCAGGGTCACCCGGCGGTCGACTTCCACCTGTTGGATCGCGGCCAGCGCCATACGGATGGTGCGTTTTTTCACCTCGTCGCCGGCCTTCAAGGCTTCCTTCAGAGCACTTTCAAGTTTGCTTTTCGTATCCATCATTTCATTATACCTCTCAGGCCGGGCAGGCGTCCGGGGGACTCCGCCCCCGGACCGGCGATGGATCGGCGGAACGTCCGTCCTCGGTTGAAGGTGCAGGGGGCAGCCCCTTCAATTCCACCCATGCGGGTCATGATACGCTGAAAGGAATTCGCCAAGGGCTAATGTGGGTATAATTCAAGCCATGGCTCCCCTCTATACGCGTACCGGTGACGACGGCACGACCGGTCTCTTGGGCCCCGGACGGCTCCCCAAGCACCACCCGCTCTTCGAGGCATTGGGAACGCTCGATGAAGCCTCCGCCGCGCTGGGGCTGGCACGCGCCCTGTGCCAGGCGCCGCAGAGTGCGGAACTGCTCCCGCAGGTGCAGCGCGATCTGTATACCCTGATGGCCGAGGTCGCGGCCACACCAGAAAATGCGCCCCAGTTCAGGAAGCTGGACCCCCCCCGCCTGGCCTGGCTCGAAGCCCAGGCCGATGCCCTCGCCGCCCTGGTCCCACTTCCAGGGGATTTCATCCTGCCCGGGGATTCCCATGCCGGGGCAGCCCTCGATCTGGCGCGCACCATCGTACGCCGTGCCGAACGTCGCATGGCCGGGCTGCTCGACCAGGGCATGGTCACCAATCCGGTCATGCTGCCCTACCTCAACCGGCTGTCCTCTTTCCTGTTCGTGCTCGAACTGCTCGAAAACAAACAGAGCGGAAAGACCCTTTCCCTGGCCAAAGAATGACCGGCACCCTGCTCAACATCGCCACCGTTCTCATCGGGGGTACGCTCGGCCTCCTTTTTGGGGCGCGCCTCAGCGAACGACTGCGCAAGACCGTTGTCGCCGGCCTGGGACTGTTCACCCTGGCGTACGGAGTCTACAATTTCTTGAAAACCCAAAACCCGCTCATCGTCCTGGGCAGCCTGTTGATCGGGGGCGTGCTCGGGGAATGGTGGCGGATCGAAGACGGCCTGCAGCGCCTCGGGGAGATCCTGGAAGCCCGCTTCGCCGCCAGAGACCCTTCCAGCGGCCGCTTCGTACGCGGCTTCCTCACCGCCTCCCTGGTCTTTTGCGTCGGCCCCATGACCATCCTCGGTTCGATCCAGAACGGCCTGACGGGCGACTACAGCCTGCTGGCGATCAAGGCCGTCCTGGACGGCTTCGCCGCGCTGGCTTTTGCCTCCTCGCTGGGCGCCGGAGTCCTGTTCTCCGTGCTGGTGATCCTCGTCTACCAGGGGGGCCTCAGCCTGCTGGCCACTCAATTAAATTCGGTGCTGACGGCACCCATGATGGCCGAAATGACTGCGGCAGGAGGCATTCTGTTGATGGGAATCGCCATCAGCAGCCTGCTCGAGATCAAACCCATCCGGATGGGGAACTTCCTGCCCGCCCTGGTCCTGGCCCCCTTGATCGTTGAAATTCTGGCACTTCTCAAAATCAAATAAAAACCGGGTCCCCCTGGATGCGGAAGCGGGGTGTGCCGAGCGGGTGGATCGCACCGGTTTCCGGTTCTTCGGTTCGGCGGAAGGATACACCAGCGTCAACCGTCCAACGATTGGCGCCGCGGTTCCCCCAGACTCTTCACTTTTACCTCCCGCACAAGCGGCCGGGCGTCCCCCTTCCAGGGGCCCTGCCGGCGAGGATAGCCCCTGCAAGATGAGCCGAACAAAAACCCAGGGCGCAGGTCTGCGCCCTGGGTCGGGGTTGAGCGGGGGGTGAGACGATATCCGTCCGAGGGTTACTGCTTGGGAAGCGCCGCCGTGACCGCGGTTTGGATCTGATCAAAGCTGGGGATGTAGCCAGGGGCCACGACCGTCCCGTTCACAAAGAGGGTGGGGGTGCCGTTCACGCCCTTGGCCTGGCCGGCCGCCATATCCTGGTCGATCTCCGCCTGATGCTTGTTCGCCTGGAAGCACTGGTCGAACTGGGTCATGTTCAGATTGATGGTCTTGGCCATCGCCACCAAGCGAACGTCCGTATAACTGCCGACATTCTCCCCGATATTATTGGCGAAGAGAATATCGTGATAATCCCAGAATCGGCCCTGGTCCGCAGCACACATCGCCGCGTTGGCGGCCTGGTGAGATTCTGAATTCGGAACCGTGCTGAGGGTCTCGATAAACGGAAAGAAATGGAAGGTGTAATAAACCTTGCCTGTATCGACCAGCGCCTGGATCACCTGGGGTTCGATGGTTTGGCTGTAGCTTAGGCAGGACGAACACTGGAAATCCTCCCAGACATCGATCTTCACCGGAGCGTTCGCATTTCCAAGATGAACCCCGTCCACCGTGGATTTGAACACCCTGGGTGTGATCGGGGTGACCGTGACAGAAGCGGCGTTGGCGAGCACACGGGTGCGATTAATGGAAGGAAGGATAAGGACTAAAACAAGCAACAGGGCGACGACGACCACCAGCAGGATGACCAGAATGCGATTGCGCATCTGTTTTTTTTGGCGCCGCGCCCGGATCTCTTGGCGTTTGCTCATTCAGACTCCTTTTAAATTTTGTGAACGGATTTTGCCATAATGGAGAGTATTTGTCCAGTCCTGCCAGATTAAAAACGGATGTGAATCGGATCACATCCGCTTTGGATTCTGTCAGACCCCAAGCCTCAGCGGGGGGTCTGCCCATCCAGCCACGCCAGCAGGACCTTGAAGACCTCTGCTTTCTGCGGCTCGTTGTGGATCTCGTGAAACAGGCCGTCCCAAATCTTCAAGGTGGCCTTTGACCCGGCTTTCTCCGCAAATTCCCGGCTCGCCCGGGCGGAGGTGATCGGGTCCTCGGCGCCGTGCATCAGCAGCAGCGGGAGGGGAAACTGGGCTGCATGCTCTAGCGCCCAGGCGCCGGACTCGGAAATGCTCAGAAACAACCGTACGCTGATCCGATCGTGGACCAGAGGGTCATTCTCATAGGCGGAGACGACCGACCCATCGTGAGAAAGCCCCTGCGTGTTCAGGTTGCTGTTCTGGGTGAAACCAGGCGCGAGCGCATTCATCATCCTGGCCAGGGTCACCTGAATGGCAGGCGGATCGAAAGCCAGTTTCAACCAGGGTCCGGTGGCGACGATTCCTTCCAGCTCCGGTTTGCGACGCAGGGCATAGTTCAATACCAGGTTTCCGCCCAGGCTGTGGCCGTAGAGGAAACCCGGCCGGCCCGGAATGCGCTGCTGCACCTGGAGCAGGAAGTCGGCGATGTCCCCCATCAAGGCCTCATAGCTGGGGGTGCCGCCGCGCGGCCCGCCGGATTTGCCGTGTCCGCGCAGGTCGAAGCCGAGCAGCGCATAGCCTGCCTCCGCCAGGGCCGCCCCCACATGCTCGTAACGCCCGACGTGTTCGCCGTGTCCATGGACGAGCGCCAGGGTGGCTTTGGGTTTCTGCTGCGGCGCCCAGCCGCGGGCGAACATCTCCAATCCATCCGCTGATTTCCAGCCCCATTCAAAGGTCTCCATTTCGATTGCCTCCCGAGGGTCATCCGAATTCACGAGCGGTGGGAGCGCAGGCCTGCCCCCGATTTCAATCAACTCTCCCCGACCTGCCCTGCGGTGTTCTCAGGGTGAGATCGGGCGCTCATAGACCGGGTACCGTTCTCCGGTTTCCCGAAACCCGATCCTGCGATACAGGGAGAGCGAGGTCAGGTTGTCGGACTGAGTGTTGACGGTCAGGCGGACGATGCTCTGATGAACCAGTTGCTGGATCAGTTCGTTGACCAGCGCCCCGCCCACCCCCCGTCGCTGCGTATCCGGCCGGACCGCCAAACGGGCCAGATGGGCCCCGAACGGATTACGGGTCGTGATCTGATACCCGATCACCTCCCCCGCCGATACAGCCACGGTGGCCAGCATCGCCTGGGGGAAAGCCCCCTGGAGCGCTTCCAGGGAATTCTGCCAGATGGGTTCAAACGCCGCCGCGTCCAGCGCGGCCACGACCGGCAGGTCGCCTGCGGTCATGCTGCGGATGGAAACGCCTGATGGCAAGGGGCTCTCAGCCGGGGAAAGCTGATCGCGTTCGAGCATGACGATCTCCTGGCGGCTGGTGAAGCCGGTCGCCTCCAGGATGGCGCGCAGCCATTCTTGCAATAGAATGACGGCCATCGTGAAGTTCCCCCGCTGGGCCAGATCCTCCCGGGCAGCTTGCCAGAGCAACTCCCAGGCCTCCCCCAGGGGGATTTTTCCAGAGTCCGCAAAGAGCCTCAGCCAGGCGACGCACGGCGGATCCGGTGGACAGGCCAAGGCAGAGACCAGCTCGCCGCGTAGTTCGGCAACGAGGAAAGGCGCTGAACCGACCCAATCCAATGGATTGCGCCAGTCGAGGTGACGGTGGACATGTGAACTGAAGTGGATCAGGTTTGCCAGTGCCCGTTGGTCCGTTAATACCGCAGGGCGAATCCAAAGGTCGGCTTTGGCCATCATAAGCGGATGAACAGGAATTTCTTCATCAGGCGCTGCTTCGCCGTGGGATTCTTGACGCCCGCCAACCCGGACTGCAGGGCAATGGCCGCATCGATGAATTTCGCCCGGCGAAGATAATGAACGGCCAGCAATTGCATGATCTCGGCCCGCAGATCCCCCTCGCCCGCCCTCTCCAGGAAGTCGGCGGCCTGCTGATAGCCGAGGACCGCCTCTTTCCGGCGTCCAAGAGCCTCCAGGGCGGAGGCCTGATTGGCGAGGGCCATGCCCTGACGACGGAGATCATTGGCCTTGGCAAAGATTGCCTCGGTACCCTGCGAGGCGGCGAGGGCCGCCTGGGCCTGCTTGGCCCGCAGGAGCGCCACGGACTGGTTATTCTTCATCTCGGCGGAGGTCAGCTCATCCCCGCCTTCCTGCGCCGCCGCAGCGGCCGCTTCGGCGAAGGCCCTCGCCGCGGCTGCATAATTCCCGGCCTGGTAGAGGCGCTGGGCTTCCGCAGAAAGGGCTGGGAAAGATGAGCTCTCGGCCATCCGCATCACAAAGTGATGTCCAGCAGGCCCTCGGCCACCCCCCGTAATTTTTCGGTGGACATCCCGCTCAACTTGAGGGCCAGCTCGAGATAGGGTCGATTGATCGGCTTGCAGACGAAATTCTGCAATTCCACAGGCAGCTGCAGGAACTCCTGGATCGCCTTCTGCCGGCCCATCCATTGCCCGACCGGCCCGGTCTGGTCGAACAGGGCATCGAACTGGCCGCCCAGCAGGCCGATCAGGCCCTCCAGCTCGGGCGAGGGGATCGGGCGTTCGCCGAGCTCGTAGGCTTTGAGGCGCGCACTGGAGAGGCCGGATTGTTCGGCCAGCTCGCGCGTGGAGATACTCGCCTTCTCGCGCACCTGGCGGAGCTGGGCTCCGATCAGGCGCTGGCGGATGCTGGTAAAGGCGGCCAGGTTCAAGGACCCGGTGGGCGGGGCGTCGGTCGAATGGACCTCCTTGCTCCAGAACTGGCGTATGGGCACGTCCAGGAAGAAGGCCAGCAATTCCAGTTCCGGCAAGGAGGGAGAACGACGTCCTTCCTCATAGGCGCGCAGGATCCCGCTGGTGATCCCCATGGCCTGGGCGCATTCCTTGCTCGTCTTCCGGGCCGCCATGCGCGCGTCCCGGATCAAGACGCCTAATTTCCTGGAACGAACAGATACCTGGATCTGAATGGTCATTGGATTGCCTCGGGTTTAGGGACGATGCGCGACAAGGGCATTATAGCAGAGAAGCCTGCGACGGGCTCCAGCGCCAGACGCGGCCGCCTCACCGGGCCTGCAGGTGTTGAGCGGATTCGGCCAGTTCATTGGCGACCTGGTTCAGAGCCAGCGTGAGCGTATCGTCGGGAAACTTGATCGACACCGGTTCATGGCGGTTGTTGGCCAGGGTGAAGCTGCCGCCCATGTACGGCATGGTGACCCGGATCTGAACCCCGAGCATCTGCTCGGCCTCCGCCTTGGTCATCCCTTCCAGACCGACCGCCCGGTTCAAAATAGGATAAATCCGCAGGGGATCCACCCCTTGATTCTTGAGATAGGCATACACGGTGCGGGTCAGGGCCACGGAGGCCAGGTCCGTGCTCAGGATCAGGGCGATCAAGTTGGCACGGTGAATGACGGGCAGGCTGATACGCGAGAGCGAACGGCCCAAATCCACAAACACATAATCATAAGATTCCTGCATGGCGATGACGATGTCCTCGATGCGGTCGAATGAGATCTGGTTCGCCGATTCGGGGTCGGGTGATCCGGCCAGCAAGTGCAGATACCAATTCGTGATGCGCGGAAGATTTTCCTTGAAATACAGAGCGGGTTTCGCAGGGGAGTCATGGCCGGCCACCGCGATCAGGTTGACCTGATCGTTATAGCCAACGAGGTTGGCGATCGATCCGATCGGCAGGACCAGGTCCATGACCGCCACCCGTGTCTCAAGTTTTTTAATCCCAAGGCACATGGCCAGGTTGGCGCACAAAGAAGAAGTCCCGATCCCTCCTTTGGCGCTCAGGAAGGCGATCAGCACGCCCATCTTCTTCGGCGTTAAATCCATGCTGAGCAGGTGCGGCAGGAGTTCGATCAGTTTTGCCAGCGCCTGGCTGGATTTCACCATGCATTCATTGCACCCCGCCGAAAGCAGGGCGGAGCACAACAGCGGATCATCATAACTGGTCAGCACCACAACGGGTACCTTGGCCGTGCGCCGGTCCGCCCGCAGGCGGGTGACGATGTCCAGGGACTTCATATCGGTGATCACCGGGTCCAGGACGACCACCTGGGGCAGGTCCCTCCAGGCCGAAATCAAGCCTTCCCGCCCGGAGGGCGCCACCAGCACCTGATAGCCGCTTTTCGCGAGCATGGCCGACAGATAGTTGCGGCTGGCAGCATCCGGGTCGATCACCAGAATGGATGGCGGAGGCTGTTCCATACTTCACCTTCTCGGGTTCATTCCTCAATCGGCGGCATCAAATAGCCAAGGCCCGAGCGGGTCACGATGTGCTTCGGCGTGTGCGGGTCTGCCTCGACCTTCTGACGCAATCGGGCGATCGTCACCCATAAGATCTCTTTGTCATCCCGGTACTCCGGGCCCCAGACGCTGGTCAAGAGGTCCTCGGCGGTCAGGATCTTACCGATGTTGTGAGCAAACTGCAGCAACAGCCGGTACTCTGTCGCTGAAAGGCTGACGGGTTGTTCCCCCACCATCACCTCCGCACGGGCGAAGTCAATCCGCAGGTCATAGTGGGTGAAATAACGGTCCTGGCCCACCTCGCCCACCTGGGCCCGCCGCAGGACCGCCCGCACCCGGGCCAGCAGTTCCATGATGGAGAACGGTTTCACCAGATAATCATCCGCCCCGACATCCAGACCGCGCACCCGGTGCTGCTCTTCGCCCTTGGCGGTCAGCATGATGACGGGCACGTTCGAAAATTGGCGGATGCGCTGGCAGGTGGCAAAACCGTCCATGCCGGGCAGCATCACATCCAGCAGGATCAAATCCACCGGAGTGGCAGAAAAGGACTCGACAGCATCCTCGCCTGTCGCCGCGGTCACGACTTCGTAGCCCTCGGTCAGCAGGTTGGCCTCCAGCAAACGAAGGTACCTCGGCTCATCATCTACAATCAGTATTCGGGTCGCCATCGATTCCTCCTCTTATTTTGGGTTCGCCTGAACGACAGGGAGCTCAATGTGGAACGCCGTCCCTTTGCCGGGCATCGTTTTTACCGAAATCTGGCCGTGATGCGCCTGGATGATCTGGCGGCAGATGAACAGGCCCAGGCCCGTCCCGTGTTTACCGGACTGGCCGGGTACGCGATAGAACCGTTCGAACAGGAACTGCAGATGCTCGGAGGGGATGCCCGGGCCCTCGTCCGAAAACGTGACCACCTGACGGTGTTCATGACACTGAAGGGCGATGGTGATCTTTGCGCCGGGGGCATACTTGAGGGCATTGTCGAACAGGTTGTTGAAGACCTGCGTCAGGCGGACGCTATCGGCCTGAATGGGCGGAGCAGTGACCAGCTCCAATTCGACCTGCTGCGATTTATGGCGGCTGTGGATGCGCTGGACGATATCGCGGATGAGGGAATCCAGGCGGACGGGCTGGAAGTCCATCGGCATGCTGCCGCTCTCCAGGCGGGCCGAGTCGAGCATCCGATCGATGAGCTCGACCAGGTGATCGGACTCCTCATCGATGATGGTTAAAAATTCGCGCTGGGTCGCCTCATCCCAGGTCGTATCGGAGCGGAGCAGGGAAGTCGAGTAGCCCTTGATAAAGCCCAGGGGGGTATGCAGTTCATGAGAGATGGTGGCGATGAAATCGTCCTGCAGCTGCGCCCGATAGCGGGCGAGTTCCAGCTGGGCCTGGTTCTCCGCCAGGGAACGCCGTTCAAAGACCCGCGCCGCCTGGACCGCGGCGAGCGAGGCAATCGGCAACTCAGTGGGCAAATACTCCGGTCCCCCGAAGCGCACGAAGAGCAGGGCCCCGCGTCGGCTGGGCAGTTCCAAGGGCAGGCCCAACAGATACGGCATGGCAATGCGGTCCGAGGCCGGCCGGCCGCGCGGCTTGACCACCACACTTTTCCGGGTGGCGATGACCTGGTTGGCGATCTCTTCCCCCCAGGAGGCGTCCGCTTCCTTGTTGCGGCCCCGGCCCACGGCGCGGGCATAGGCCACTTCGGGCATGCCTCCAGCGGATTCCATCATGTAGATCGCCAGGTTATCGAAGACGAACTGCTTGCGCAGGGTGACGAACAGGGAATCCAGGGCGCCTTTCCAATCGTCCTTCAGGATCGACTCGGTCAGCCTGGTAAAGTATTCGATTGTTTCACCGTCCATACGCATCACCTGATGAATCAAGAGGGTTTGGCAGCCGTAAGCAGCGCAAAACGAAAAGTGGAACCCTTGCCGGTGTCCGATTGGACTTCGATAATGGAACCGTGCGCATCCAGGATTTCCCGCGCCAGCGCCAGGCCCAATCCGGTGCCGCCGTAGCGGCGCGTCGGGGAGCCATCCAGCTGGTGAAAGGGTTCAAAGATCTCTTCCTGCCGTTCCGCGGCGATGCCAATGCCGGTGTCCGAAACCGCCACCATGATCATCGCCTTGGTTTCGGGCTGGATGGACAGGGTCACGCTTCCCCCGCTCGGCGTGAATTTGATCGCATTCTCCAGGAGCTGCAGGATCGCCCACGAGATCTTCTGCTCATCGGCCTGAACGTGCGGCAGGTTTGGCTTGACCTCATAACGCAGGCTGACATTGCGGTCCTCCGCTTTGGGGCGCGAGTACTCAAACACGGCCTCGGCGATCCGATTCAAGTCCACCGATGCCAAGTGCAGGGTCATCTCGCCGCGCGAGGCCTGGGAGAACAGGATCAGATTGTCGATCAGACTCTCCAGCCGTCCCGCGGCACGCTGGGCGATCTGCAAGGCGTTCTGCTCGTCATCCGTCAGCGCCCCCAGCGATCCCGTCACCAGGAGTTCCAGATAGCCCTTGACATGGGTGAGCGGTGTGCGCAGTTCATGAGAGATGTTGGCCACGAAATTGGCCTTCATCTGGTTGAGCTCGGAGAGCTTGCGCAGCGCTTCCTGCAGCTCGGCCGTTCGCTCCTCGACCCGGCGTTCCAGATTCCGGTTCGCATCCTCCAGGGCGGTGCGCAATTGGATGATCTGCTCAGTGATGGCATTGTCCAGGGTGGGACGGTCAATCAGCCGAAGATCCAGCAAAGCCTGACCCAGCAGATAGCGCTCGCCTGAACGCTGCATTGCCTTCTGGTGGACCAGGGCCTTCTTCAACCCGGCCGCGGTGATCGCACCGGCTTGCACGAGGTGCTCGCCCAGCCGGGGTACCAGAATTTCTGGAGTCAGTGGTTTCTTTGCCATGCCGGAGCCCTCAAGACCGCCAGACCCAATCTCCGCTGATCATGGTCGCGAGCGGCCGCATTGTGCGCAGTTCAACCGGATCGTCCGTAAAGGGATCTCCTCCCAGAAGGATCAGGTCGGCCAGATACCCGGGCGCCAGCCGCCCGAGCCGATCCTCCATCCCGGCGGCATACGCCGGACCGAGGGTGAACCCTTCCAGGGCTTCCTGGAAGGTCAGGCGCTGCTCCGGATACCAACCGTCCAGCCCCGGAGATCCATCCGCCCTGCGGCGGGTCACGGCAGCATGCAATCCCCAGAAAGGATTGGGGGATTCAACCGGTGCATCCGATCCGAAGGCCAGGCAGGCGCCAGAGTGCCGCTGCGTCTGCCAGGCATAGGCCAGCCGGCAGCGGCTGCCCCAGCAATGATCGGCAACCGGCATATCCGAGGTCGCATGAATCGGCTGCATGGAAGCGATCACCTGCAACTCCGCCAGGCGCCCGGCATCCTGCGGGTGCAGGAGCTGGACATGCTCCACCCGGTGGCGCAATGCCGGCAGGCCGTGGCCGCGTTCGTAGGCGCGCAGACGGGCAAAGCCGTTCAGGACCTCATGGTTGGCGCGATCCCCGATGGCGTGCACCGCCAGGCCCAGGCCGCACCCCGCCGCCTGGCAGCCCATCTCGAAAATGACCTCGCCATCCAGGTTTAGAATACCACGATTTTCCCCCTCGTCAACATAAGGTTCGAACATGGCCGCGGTATGCGGTCCCAAGGCCCCATCGGCGAACAGCTTGACCGCGCCCAGGCGCAGGGTATCATCCCCGGATCCGCTGCGCAGGCCGAGTTCGGCCGCTCTCTCCAGCAGATCGAACGGGATGGACTTGACCACGCGCAGACCCAGTTTCCCGCGTTCCTGGAGCCGCTCAAGGGCCAGGAAGCAGGTCCACCGGTCGAAATCATGAACTCCCGTCAACCCCATGCGCCAAAATTCCGGAAAGACGGATTGCAGGGAGGTGGCGAGCGCCTCGGTGCTCGGTTCCGGGATGGCCGCCTCCACCAGGCGGGTCGCCTCCTCGACCAGAAGGCCGGTCGGAAGCCCGTGCTCGTTGCGCGGGATGCTCCCCCGGGCAGGCTCGGGAGTCGCGGCGTTGAGTCCCGCCTGTTGCAGGGCCGCCCGGTTGGCGACGGCGGCATGCAGGGATTTGGCGGTGAGATAGACCGGGTGATCGGGGATCAGGGCGTCCAGATCCGCCGCGCTGGGCCAATCTCCGCCCCATTCATTCTGGTTCCACCCGTGGCCGCGGACCCACTCCCCTGCGGGAGTCTGGCGGGCGCGCTCGGACACCCGGCGCAGGCACTCCGCTTTAGTGTCCACATCGCAGTCCACCACCTGGCGGCTGGTCACATATTCCTGAAGGTGCAGGTGAGCATCGGTCAAACCCGGCAGGACGACCTGCCCGGCCAGGTCTTCACGGGAAGCCGTGTCAAATTCAAGAAGCAAGTCCTCTCCGCCAACCGCCCGGATGCGTTCCCCGTCGATCACCAAGGCCGAAGCGATCGCCCGGGACGGGTCAAGCGTATGCACGCGTGCGTTATGGAGAATTTTCATCCGCGGGTGTCCCCACCAACTAATCTTTCAAGATCCGCTCCACCAGGGCATCCAATTCCTCGTTGGAGTAGTAACGGATGATCAGGGAGCCGCCTTTGCGCCCGGAACGGAGCGTGACCCGGGTCCCCAGGCCGGCGCGCAGGCGTTCCTCCAATTCGGCCAGATCCGGCGAGGCGGGTGTTTTCCGCCTCGGGCGGGGTTTCTCGCCGGTGAGCCTGCGCACCAGCAGCTCGGTCAAGCGCACATTGAGATCCTTCGACAGGATCGTCCGCAGGGCCGCCGACTGGGCCTCCGCAGTCGTCAGCGCCAGCAAGGCCCGAGCGTGACCTTCGGAAATACGCTGCTCGATCAGGGCGTTTTTGATCGAGTCCGGTAATTTTAACAAGCGGAGGGTATTGGTCACAGCCACCCGGCTCTTGCCCACGCGCGTGGCGATTTCCTCATGGGAAAGGCTGAAATCTTCGGCCAGCTGGCGATAGGCCTCGGCTTCTTCGAGAGGGCTCAAGTCCGCCCGCTGGACATTCTCGATGATCGCCAGTTCCAGGCGCTGTTGATCGGTCGCCTGACGCACGATCACGGGGACCCTTTCAAGGCCCGCCAGGCGGGCTGCCTTCAGGCGGCGTTCCCCGGCGATCAGGATATAGCGGCCGGCACTCCGGCCGGCAGTCACGATCAAAGGCTGGAGCACTCCATGTTCCCGCACCGAAGCGGTCAGCTCCCCCAGCTCCTCGGGGAGGATGTTCCGGCGGGGCTGGCGCGGGTTGGGCGAGATCATATCCAGCGCCACCAGCAACACGCCGTTTTCAGAAAGGGCATTCTCGCCCTCCGGGATGAGAGCCCCTAAGCCGCGACCGAGTCCGGACTTTTGAGCCATAGGCTACTCCTGCAGAAGCGGGACGGCAACGCCATCGCCGGTTAATAACTCGCGCGCCAGAGACGAGTAAGACTGCGCCGCGTTCGAGGTGGGTGCATAAGCGGACACCGGCAATCCATAGGAGGGGGCTTCTGCGAGCCGCACACTGCGCGGAATGATCGTGGTAAACACCTGATCTGTGAAGTACTTGCGGACCTCCCCCACCACATCCCCCGCAAGGCGCGTCCTGCCGTCGTACATGGTCAGCACCACCCCGCGCACCTTCAGGTCCGGGAAGAGCGCCGAGCGGACGCGCTGGAGCGTCCGGGTCAACTCCCCCAGACCTTCCAGGGCCAGGTACTCGCATTGCACGGGGATGAGCACGCCATCGTGTGCGGCCATCAATCCGTTGACCGTCAGCAGCCCGAGAGAGGGTGGACAATCCACCAGCATGTAATCGAAGCGTTCGAGGAGCGGAGCCAGGGCCTGCTTCAACTTGGCCTCGCGGCCAAGCTCACCGACCAGTTCTACCTCCGCCCCCGCCAGGGACGGCGAGGAGGGCAGGATCGAGAGTTTCAGGCGGGGGTTGGCGAGCACAAAGGCCGCGGCAGGTGAGCCTCCCAGCAGAGCCTCGTAGATCCCGCCTTTGACCGTGTGCTTGTCCACACCCAGGGAGGCGGTCGCGTTCGCCTGGGGATCGATATCCACAATGAGGACGCGCTGCCCCAGTTGGGCCAGATAGGCTCCCAGGTTAATGGCGGTGGTCGTCTTGCCCACCCCGCCTTTCTGGTTGACCAGAGAATAGATCCGTCCCACTATAAAACCTCCACCAGGCAGCTGCGAATCTCCGCCTGGTTCGGGATCCCCTCCAAACCCATGCGAGTCACGGAATAGGACGCCAGGTGCGTGGCAAAACGCGCGGCTGCCCAGGGATCTCGTGTGGACAACAAACGGTAAAAAAAAGCGGCGGCGAAGACATCGCCTGCGCCGGTCGGATCGACTTCGTCCCGGGCCGGGGCCTGGAAGCGCCGCAGGTCACCGTTCCAATACAGGCGCGCACCGGACGGGCCCTCGGTGACTGCCAGAACACGGCTCGCCGCGGCCATCGCCTCGATTTGATTCTCGTCGCCCCCGACATCTTCAAGGCTCAGCACGGTTGCCCCGATCCTGGGCAGAATCTCGGAGGCCTCCGGCCAGCCACAGGGCCGCACGCGCCCGTCCGCATCCCAGCAGCGCAGCCAGCCCTGAGGCGTCAGGCCCAATAAAGATGAAGCCAGCCTTCCGTCAACCAGGGCTTTGCCCTCCTGGGCGATCGGACCCAGATGGACGATGGGTGCCTGCCGCCAGGCTTCAGGGATATGTTCCATGAGCAGCGGTCCCCCGACATGCTGGATATACTGGACGCGCCCACCGGGAGTGAGCCGGTTCTCAAAGCTGGTGGAATGCTCGGTGGGAACGCTCACCACCCGGATCCCAACCAGAGGTTCCAGGGGCACTTCATCCCCCCAGGACGTCACCACCCCGACCCGCAGCCCAAGCGCCTGTGCCGTCAGGGCGGCGTAAGCCGCCGTTCCGCCCAGGCGCGGCCCCTCGGGGGTCAGGTCGCAGGAAAGATGTCCGATGACGACATAGTCCACTGGCTCGAGAGGGACGAGAAAGGGCATAGATAAATTATACCTGAGGGGATAAAAAACCGTGCAGCGCTGTTGCGCTGCACGGCGGTGATGCCTGATCCCGGCGGTTCACTTCGGTACGATCGTCACCTTGCGCGCCGGCTCCTCCCCGACCGACTGCGTGGTCACCTCGGGATGGTCGCGCAGTTCCAAATGGATGATGCGGCGTTCGCTGGCAGACATGGGTTCGAGCACCTGGCGGCGGCCCGTCTTGAGGGCCTGGTCCGCCATGCGGTGAGCCATCTGCCGCAGCTGGCGGTCCCGGCGCGCCCGGTACCCCTCCACATCCACGACAATCTGCACCCAATGCTCCACCTGCTTGCTGACAATCAGGTTGACGACATACTGCAAAGCGTTCAGGATTTCCGCCCGGCGGCCGATCAGAACACCCAGATCATTGCCATGGATATCCACCTGGACCGGCAGGTTCCCCTCCTCGTCGGCGGTGCCGTATTTGACCTCGACGGTGGCAGGGATCTTCATTTTACTGAGCAACTCGATCACGGTGCGCCGCGCCAGGTCCAGCACAGGATCATCCCCTGAGGAGGTTGCTGCCGAGGCCGGCGCGCCCTCGGCGGGATGGGAGGGCCCGGCCGGTTTGATCGTCAGGCGGACGCGCACCTGCCGGGAGCCGATCCCCAGGAGCCCGCGGCTGCCCGGATCCAGAACCTCCACATCCACGGCTTCCTGGGTCAGGCCAAGATCAGCCAGGCCCTGGGCAATGGCTTCCTCGACCGTGGGAGCGATCACTTCCAGAGTGGTCCGTTCGTTCATTTACTTTTCCTTGCGATGGCTTGCTTCTGCGGTGCCGGTTTCGCGCCTGGAAGCAATGCCTTCCAGTTCACTTTTCCCAGCAGGGCGTATTGAGCGATGCCGACCAGGTTGCCGGCAATGAAGTAGACCGACAGGCCGGAGGCGAAGGTTAATGCAAAGTATCCCAGCATGAGCGGCATGGTAATGACCATCATGTTGTTGGTCATGCCCATCTGGTCATTCGAGCCTGTGGAAGGCGGCAGCGTCACCTTGGATTGGACATAGGTGGTGAGGGCGACGATGATGGCCAGCACCGGTATGCCGATACCAAAAAGATAGAGCCGTTCCGGCTGGCCGAGGTTCATCCACAGGAACTTGCTATTAAGCGGCACCAGAATCGCGCTGTTGATATGGAAGACCGTGCTCAATAAGGGTGAAACGACCCGGGACAGGATCAACAGCTGGCCCGGCGAGGCCGCCATGGCACGCATGATGCTCTGGTACAGGCCGAAGATGATGGGGATCTGGATGATGGTCGGTAGACAGGAGGCAAAGGGATTGATCCCAAGGTCCTTGTAGAGCTTCATCTGCTCCTGGGCCAATTTCTCTTTGTCATCCTTGAATTTCTTCTGGATGTCCTGCCATTCTTTCGACGACTGGAATGCCGTCATCTTGGCGCTGGATTTGATCTGCGAGGCCATCAACGGATGCGTGATCAGGCGGATCAGGATGGTGAACAGGATGATCGCCACACCAAAATTCCCGCCGATCAGGTGGTAAATCAGTAAAAGGACGTTCGTAAAGGGATTGACAATAATGGTTTCCCAGGACATAGTTTTTTCCTTACTTGGCGGGCGGGAGAGCCCATTTTTGGGTGCCGTTCTGGTCGTAAGCAACCAGGACGTTCGGTGCACCGGTCGGCGCGACCAGGATTATATTCCCGGTGATCACCGGCGTGGTGTACACATTTCCGGAGACCGAGACCGTATGGACCAGGCTGCCGGTCATATCATAATAATACAGATTTCCGCCTTCGGTGCCTACCACAATACTCTTTCCGTCGCTGACGGGTGAGGCGATGACGGCGCCGTTGAGCGTCTGGTGCCAGCGCATCGTACCGGTGCCCGGATCCAGGTCATAGAGCAGCCCGGTCGAATCGCCCGCCAGGAGGGCGGTATCCGTCAGGGCCGGGCCGGCCCAAATCCAGGCCGAAGACGAGGACGGGTGGCTCCAGCGAACCCGTCCGGTCGAGGCATCCAGAGCGACGACGCTGCCCGCATAAGTTCCCACGAACAACGTGCCGCCGGACTGCAGGGTGGGTGAACCGAGGACGGCCCCATCCACAGTTTGTACCCAGACCTGTTTGCCCGTGCTGGCATCCACGGCATAAACCTTGCGCCCGAGGGTGCCAAAGTAGATCCGCTGCCCGTCCGAGACCGGGGCCGCCCACAGGGACTGGTCGGCCTGGAAGGACCACTTCAGGTTCCCGTGCAGGTCCAAGGCATACAGGTTGTAATCGGCATTGGGGGCATAGATCGTTTCACCCGATACCAGCGCCCCCCCGTACCAGCGGTCGTGGGCCAGGCTGAAAACCCAGTTTTGCGCGCCGGTCTGCTGGTTGAGGCTGTACAGGTTGTGGTCGAATCCGCCAACAATCACCTGCCCGTCCGGGGTCAGCGCCGGAGGGGCATAAAACGGGTTGGCGGAGGCTTTGGCGGGGTAGCGCCAGACCTGGGTCCCGTTCGCCAGGTTGACCGCATAGACGTACGAGCCTCCTGCCAGATAGGCGGTTTGAGTGTCGGCGACGACACTGGCCCAGGAGGAGGCCGTGAGCCCCGACGCACAGCCTGCCAGCAGCAGACTGATAGCCAGGAAGGCTGCGATCAGAACAACAAATTTGATCTTCATGGAAATTCGTCTATCTCCTACGGAACAGGATCGTAGCCCCCCGAATTGAACGGGTTGCAGCGCAAGACCCGCCAGACGGCCATCAGGCTGCCCTTGAGGGTGCCGTATTTGTAGATTGCCTGGTAGCCATAATGCGAGCAGGAAGGGTAAAAGCGGCAGGTGTTCGGGTCGAGGGCCCTGGATATCGTCATTTGATAAAAGCGGATCAAGCCCAGTACCGCCAGGCGCGGCCAGTTCGGCACGGTGCGGGGCAGATCCCGCAAACGCGGCTCGTTCGGGTAATCGTTGGGCAGGGAGGGTTCAACCGTCATAGGATGGAGAAAGAAGTCCGGCGCGCCTCAGCAAGGCAGAGATCGCCTCCCGGGTCTTCGTCAGGTCAGCCTGGGGGAGAGGGGAGCGGGCGATCAGTAACAGGTCGGTCCCCGGGTGGATTTCGGGTAAAAAATCCCGGATCGCCGCTCGCAGCAGGCGCTTGGCCCGGTTGCGCTTGACTGCATTCCCCACGGCAAGCCCCGCACTCACGCCCACGCGCCTTCCAGGCTGGTCTGAAGAGGCCACATATAACAGGACAAGCGGGTGCGCATAAGACTTGCCAGAAAGCCGCACCCGCTTGAAATCAACTGACCGGGTCAGGCGAAAGCTACGCTTCACCTGTGCCTCAAGTTCTTCCCGACCTAGGATTCGCCCGGGGAGGCGGGCCGAGCAGACCCGGCCGGCCCCGAGGCGGACCTCCTACCAGCGGACATGCTTAACGTGTGCGTTGCTCCGTACGGTTAATCGATAGCGGCCTCGCAGGCGCCGGCGCTTGAGCACCTGGCGGCCGTCTGCGCTCGCCATCCGCTGACGAAAGCCGTGCACACGCACCCGCCGTCTAATTTTCGGTTGATAAGTTCGTTTGGTTGCCATGCAGGTACCTCAATCAAATAATTTAACCACCTCACAGCGGTCCTACCGCTGGGGTTCTCGTGAACAGGCACGTTATTATACCCGAAACGTGCAAATTTGGTCAAATCGCTTGGGAATCCCGGGAGGTTCTATCCGGTCGGCGACAAGGCAGCAACAGATAGAAGGTGCTCCCCGCGCCGAGTTTGCTCTCCATCCATACCTTGCCGGCATGACGCTCAGCGATCGAGCGGACGATGGCCAGTCCCAGGCCGGAACCGTGCTGGGCGCGGGCCTCACGCTGGCGTCCGCGGAAGAACTTCTCGAACAGGCGCGGCTGGTCCTCCGGGGGGATGCCGATCCCGTTGTCCTGGACCTCGAACTGGACGGCTCCCGGATGAGCCTTCAGGCTCAATTTGACCCATCCCCCTCCCTGCGTATACTTGATGGCATTCTCGACCAGGTTGTAAAGGGCCTGCTGCAGAAGCGCCCGGTCAGCGTCGATGAATTGCGGCAGCCCGCCCCCGACCTCGAGCGCCAGGTCGATCTCCTTATGCCTGGCCTGTAGTTGCAGCATGTTCACCACATCGTTGACCACTTCCATGAGCGGCACCCGGTCGATCTGCAGGTCCACGCCGGCTTCGATCCGGCCCAAATCGAGCAGGGTATCGACCTGGCGGGTCATCGTCTCCACGCCGATGGTGATCTTGGTGACGTAATTGCGCTGCTGTTCATTGAGCTCCCCCACCATTTCCAGCATGGTCGTATACCCGCGAATCAGGGTCAGAGGCGAGCGCAGGTCATGGCTGACCATGGACACAAATTCCGATTTCAAATCATCCAATTCCTTGAAGTGGGTCACATCCCTTAAAACGCACACCCGCCCGGCCGGACCTCCTTCTACCAGGAGCGGTGCTGCAGTCGCAAAATACATCTTACCGTCGGGCAGGGGAACGACCGCTGACCTTTTTCCATTTCCCTGATCCAGAAGCAGATCCCGCAAGCCCTGCTCCCCGATCGTCGGGTCGATCGGCAGCCCCTCCAGGTTTTCCTCCTGGACGCCCAGGGCCTGCCGGGCAGCCTGGTTTACCAGGAGCAAGCGCCCCCCCCGGTCTCCGACCAGCACCGGCTCCGAAGCAGAGGCGAGCACCGCAGTGAGCACCGCTTCTGCCGTGGAGCGAAAGGTGGTTTTCATCCCTGGTTGGCGGCGAACACCGACTGCTCTGGCCTCAGTCGCCTTCTGCAGCGGGTGAAGGAAGCCGCCTCTCTCCTTTCAGGTCATATCTGCAATCATCGCCCATCCAGCTGCCCGGGCGTTTGACCGTTCCAAGACGATCCTGTCAACGGGCATGGGTGGAATCGGAAAGGCCGTCCGGTGATTCGCGATCAGGCCCGTGGGTAAAATATCGAAATTATTGTAGCATGCAGGTTTAAAAGAAAAATTGCCGTACCGTCGCAAAGGTCGTGCAGTCCCATTACATTTTTTTAGGTACGAAAATGGAGCTTGCGCAGGGAAGCGCCGATCCCGGAGATCCCCTAATTTCCACCCGGGTCCAGGTCCGCAACGCCCTCCGCATAGACGCCGCGATAGGCCTCCGGCAGGAGCGCGGCAATATGGACCATGACCTGATCGGCGTTATGCTGGCGGGAGGCCCGCCGCTCAGTGCCCCTGCCCTGGATCGGCGGGAGACGGAAGGCCTTGCCGATGTGCATCTCGATGTGCGGCCGCTTTAAACGCGAAGCCCTCTTCCAGAAATCATCGGTCGCCCCGACTACGCCCACCGGCACGATCGGCACCTGGGCCTCATCCAGGATGTAAGCCACCCCGGCCTTCGCCCGCTGCAATCCCGGGCGATGGGAGCGGCCACCCTCCGGTGCGATCAACAACGGGCGACCGGAACGGAGAGCAGCCAGGACGCGATCGATCATGACGCGGTCGTAATCGCCGCGATGAACGGGAATGCCTCCGTAGAGCACCGCCAGAATTTGCTGACCCGGCCTATGCCAGACCTCGATGGCCCCGACCGCTTCCAGGATCTCCGGCCAAAAGGCGCCCACGAAGGGCCCATCGAAGGTGGAGACATGATTGATGACTGCCATGTAGGGCTGGCCGCGCGGCACATTTTCAGCGCCGATCACCTGGACCGAGGAAACCAGGTGAAAGACCCCCCGCAGCACGGCCATGATCACCGGTCGCAGCAGCCGCCGCCAGAGGGCGACCTGATAATCCTTTACCGGCATAGCACCTCCACCTGATCGAAAACCTGGTCCGCATTCAACTGCTCCGAATCAACGACCAGCGCATCCTCGGCCACTCGCAGAGGGGAGAAGGCACGCGTCGAGTCGATCTCATCGCGCATGCGCACCCCGGCCAAGATCGCCTCATATTCTGCCCCGGGATCGCGCTCCAGGATCTCGATATGGCGCCGACGGGCGCGTACCTCGGCGGATGCGTCCAGGTAGATTTTTAGATCGGCTTCTGGCAGGACGACCGTTCCGATATCGCGCCCGACCATCACGACACGCCCGCGCAAACCGATCCGCCGCTGCTGGGCGGCCAAGGCCTGGCGCACGCCGATGTATGCAGAAACCACCGAGACATTCGCGTCCACCTCCGGGTAGCGCGTTTCCCAGGTCACATCGGCTCCATCGGCCAACACGTCGCAGGCGCGGCCGTCCGTTTTCGACGGAGGTCGGATATCGATCCGGGTGGCATTGGCAAGTGCCGTGACAGCCGCCTCATCGTACACATCGATGCCCCGCTGCAGGGCACCCCAGGTCACGGCGCGGTACATGACCCCGGTATCGAAGAACAGATAGCCCAGGGCGGTGGCCAGACGCTTTCCCAATGTGGACTTGCCTGAAGCGGCCGGGCCATCGATGGCGATGATGCTGGGTTTATGCATAGCGGAACAGGATCACGCGGGTCATGCCATCATGGAGAGGGGGTCTGGCCGATGGGATCGAGCAGCAGATCAGCCCGCACCCACAGGATAATTTCATCATGCTGAACGGTCATCTGGTGATAGACAAACCAGCGCAGCCAGTCAGCGGATTTGGCGGCCGCCCATTCGGGCGTCTCACGCCAGGCAAACCCCTCGCCGCGATAGCTCACCGCCTGGCTCAACTGGGTGGTGCTGGGGGTGATGATGAGTTCCGGGGTATCCTCGGGCGCCAGGGCATTGACGACCCTCAAGTTCCAGTTGCGAAAAACCCAGAGCAGGGAGGGGGAATCCACGCCCACCACCGTGACAGGCAGGGATTGGAGATTGCCGCGGTTCAAATCCGAGATCTGGTTGGCAACTTTCAGGATCAGGTCGGCCCCGGCTGTACGCGGCTCCGGCTGCCACAGTTCGGCAGTCAGCGGTTCGCGCAGGCCGGTCGCACCGGTCAACACGGCGAGCGTATAGGCGGTCAGGAATAACATCCCCCCCCATACGGCGCCCAGGCGGGCCACATCGGCGGACCAGCCCAACCCCGCCAGGAGCAGGCTCAGCCCGATGAGCACCAGGACGAGCAATTCCAGGTAGAGCCGCTCCCGGGTCGCGTCCGCGGCGAGATCCATGGTCGTCACCGCAGCCAGATTCAACAACCCGAACACCAGCAGGACCACCATCAGCGCGATCACTGCGGTGAGCTCCCAGACATCCCTCCCCTCGAAATCAAAATGGCGGCCCAGTTCGAGGGCGGCCAGCGTCCATAATGGCAGCAGCATCCAGGTGAGGCTCGCCACCTGCTTATCCGGATAGATCAGCGACAGGACCAAGGACACCAGCGCCCACAGGACCAGGCGCAGGGACAACCGGTCATGCCTGCGGAGGGCGTTCACCGCTCCGGCCACGCCAAAGATGAGCGGCAACAGCTCGTAGGCCGGCAGGCTGACCAGCACATAGGCGGCAGGGATGTCGGGCAGGGCCAACCACCCCGTCAGGAACGCCGGCAAAGCGACCACGAATGCAGCCAGACCTTTCGGAGAGAGCAGCAGGAGGCTGCCCACGACCAGCACGGTCCCCAGGGCCCAGGCGAGGGCGGGGCGCAACGCGGCCCAATCCAGACGGGCAGGGGTCGCAACGACCGCCTCCATCCCGGTCTCCTCCTGCAGCGGTACCGCCTTCCCCCGGCGGAGCACTACCCCCTCCAGCAGCCAGGCCAGACCCAATCCCAGCAGTCCGAACCACACCGAGGGACCGGCAAGCAGCGCCAGACCCATAAACAGGCCGGCCGCCGAGCGGTGCGCCTGCTCCCACATGGCCCAAGCCAGCATGAAAAAAGCCACGGCCAGCATGCTCCCACCAGCCAGGCGCGAGATGGCTGCCAGACCGGGATCGAGCGCCAAGCCGAACGCCAGGACCAGCGCCGGGAGGCGGCCCAGACGGCCGCGGAAAAAGAAGGGTACCAGCACCAGGGCACTGCCGGCCAAGGCCGGCCACAGGCGGGCCAGGAACTCCGTCCCTCCAAAGAGATAAAAGAGCAAAGCGGTCAGCTGGATGTAGGCCGGGTTAGGGTCCAGGGCAGGATGCAGACCCTGGGCAACATGCAGCGCCTGGAGCGCCCAGGCCGCTTCGAAATCAGAGAGCGGCAACGCGCCGAGCTTGAGCAGGCGAAAACCAAGTCCGAGCAGGATCGCCAGGGCATAAAGGGCATGTTCAAGGGTGAAATTCGAATTCTTCATGGTGACCTTATTTTAGCATGTCCACCTGATCCGGCACCTCGTAAACCACCACCGCATTGCGGGTGAAGACCGCCCGCAGATGGCTCTGGAACTTGGCCTCCGAGACCCGGTACATCTGACGGGCCATCGTGCCGATGGTGACATAGCGGATCTGGTACTGGTCCAGGATCGCCTTGGCAACGTCCCAACTGGTCGTCTCGTACAGGCGTTGGATATCCTCCTTCCGCGTTCCCTGTTCCACGTAACCGCCCCGCCATTGGGCCTCGTGATCCCAACCGTTGAGCAGGCTCGGCTGGCCGCTGTAGGTCGACATCAGGTTGTCGGCATCATCGTACCCGCCGCCCACCGGCTCGACGATGGTCCCCGCCGGAGCCGAGCGGAGCCAGGCCGCGGCGGCCATGTCATCGGGGTACTGGCGTGTGTAAAGGGCGGCACCGTCTAGGGTCCAGACCTGGGCGGCCGTCTGCAAGGCAGCCGGGTCCTTCGCCAGGCGGGCTGCCTGGAGTGCTTGCTGGAAGGCCGGTACCTGAAAATCGTTGGTCTTGGTCAACAGGCCGAGAACGGGATAGGTCAGCGCCATGATCAGGACGATCGCCAAGGCGACCCGGTAGAGGACATCCCAGATCCCCCGCAAACGCTGCAGCACAACCACCACACCAAAAGCCGCCGCCAGGCTCAGGATCAGCCAGGCTTCATAATAGAACTTGAAGACCGTGTTCATGCGCCAGCCAAACTGGTCGCGCAGGTAGATAAAATCCGGGATCAGGGTAAGGATCGCGGCCAGCAGGATGAGGAAGAGGGTAAACCGTTCCGGCGCCGGCCGTTCTCCTGGCGGTGTTTGCATCGAACCCGGCACGGTTTCGTCATCACCTTGCTCCGCCTTCTGAAGCGGAATCAGCATGGCCAAGGCTGAACCGGCCAGGACGAGCAAGGTCAGCCAGCCGCCGAAATAGGAAAGCCGCCGCAGGGTCGCCTCAGAAAAGTAATGGGACATGCTCAAGGCGCCCTGGGAGGACAGGAAGTTCTGGGCAACGGCAGGGGCGGTCACGAGCACCAGTCCCCCGAGCGCCCAGGAGAAAATCCACAGCAGAAGAATCACGGCCGCGGCCAGCAGCAGTCCGAACCTCCAGCGGGCAGGCCGTTTTTCGCTGCGCCACAAATAAACCAGGTAGGCGCCGACCGGCAGATATAAGCTGCCGAACATGACCCACAATTGAACCCCGCGCGTGGGGTTCTCCAGGTTCGGCAGGGGGCCCGCGGCCTGCGAGGAGAAACCAATAAAAAAGGGCAGGTAGAGCAGGACCGCCAGGAGACCGACAGGCAACCCAAAGGCCAGCACCTCTCCCAGTCGTTCCCACTTCCAACCGTCATTCAAGACCTGCCGCAGCACGAAAGCCCCCCCGATCAGTGCGATCCCGAACAAGATGTCCCAGATGTTCAGGAAGGCCAGTCCGCCGATCACGAGAGCTGAAAAGAAAAAGCCGGTCCTGCTGATCGGCAAGCGCAAGCCGAACAGGTCGGTCTCACCCGCCCAGCCGCCCAGGAACAGGTTCAGCGCCAGCGCCACCGCCAGGAGGTCAAAGGGGATCGCCAGGACGTGCGGGTGCAGGTCACCCAGAAGATACGAGAAGAAGGGGAACTCGTCGATGATCTCGCGCCAGGTCCCATTCAGGTCGAAATCCTGGACAACACGGGAAGCCCGCCACCACCAGTAATACCGCTCCGGCACCCCTCCCAGCGGCAGGGTGGGCGGCAGATTCAGGTCCTTGATGCCCAGCCACTGCCAGAAAGCCGAGGTCGCCGTGCCGCCGGGATGGAAGGTCCAGAACAGCCCCTGCTGGTGGAGCAGCTCCAGGAATCCTTCGAAGTTGCTGACCAGCAGCAGGAAGAAAGGACCGATGAGCGGCCACCCGGTGGCAACTTGCGCCGGGGAAGAGGCCGGATGCCTCGCCCGCCAGGCGGCCAGCAGGTTATACAAAAGACCGTACGCCCCGACCGCACTCAGGGCGAAGATCAGAGCAAGCATCAGGTTGAAGGCCACGCTGCCCAGGACGCCTGTCACCTCCGCCAGCATGGCCGTCATCACATAACCGAAGTAATAATAGGAAATGGCAAAGCCGGAAAGCCAGGGATCATGAGGCGGGAAGGTCGGTGAATGGATGATGGCATTGATGAACGCCATTTCCATCGGTTTCTCCGTGCCGGCGATCTCGGGGTTGCCGGCGCGTACGAAGGCCATCGCCGCGAAGCAGCCCAGAAACAGGACCTCGACCGTCACGATCATCTTCCGTTTTGACTTAAGCCACTCCCAAATCGAAGCGGGGGAACCCTGACGGAACAGGCTGATCGCAGAAATCACCGCCAACCCCAGGAAGGTCAGCAGCAGCCCGCCGCCGTTATTGGGAATCACATTCAAGGAGGCGAGCATCCAGAAGAGATAGCCCCAGATCAGCAGGGCCAGCGCCCGCACCAGGCTGAACCCACGGTCGGCCAGCGCCGGGAAGAGCCGGTAGGCCAGCGGGAAGGTCAGCCAGCCGAGCAGGGAAATGAGCAGGTACCAGGCGATGAATGAGAGCATCAGGGCTTCTCTTAGGGAACCGGTTGGGAATCCAATGACTTGACCATACGCAAGTAGCCCTGGCCGGCCTGAGCCGCGCGCCGGGGATAAGCCCGGGTCTGGATTTCCTGATAGCCGGTGCGTCGATACAGACGCTGCGCCCCGGGGTTATCCAGATCCACGCATAAAGACATCCGGGTGAGGCCTGCAGAGCGGGCCTGTCCTTCCGCAAAGGCCAGGAGCCGTGATCCAATGCCCCGGCCCCGCGCCCCGGGCAGGACGGCCAGGTTGCTGATGTAATACTCGCCGCGCCCTGCCTCCGGCCCCGGCAGCGCCAGGGAGCGCCAGGCCATGCGCAGCAAGGCGCCCAGGCTGAAGAAGCCCAGCAGGGTCCGCCCCGTCCGCAAGTCCAGGCGGGGGAGAGCCTCCCCGGGGTAGGCCATCAAGAGGCCGGCCGCCTCGCCGTCCACTTCGGCCAGACTGGCGTATTCATGGCTGAGGCGGTTCCCCGGTTTCCGAAAAAGTTCCGCCAGGGTTTCCAGAACCGTCCAGCGGGGATCGCAGCCGAACATATAATCGCCCAATCCATGGACCGTCTCATAGAGCAGGGCCGCAGCCAGCTCTGCCTCATCGGTGCGGGCGGGTCGAACGATCATTTCCGGAAGTCGCGGCGCTGTCATCATTCTGGCAGATGGGTAAATCGATCTTGCGTGTCCGGCTCGAACTCCAGCACCCGGGTCACCGCTTCCAGGTTGAGCGGGCCGTACAGGTGGGGAAACAGCTCAGCGGAGGCGTCCGTGCCGGGCTCCCAGCGCAGCTCAGGACCCAGCCGCGCCGGATCGATGACCAGCAGCACCAGTCCATGCTGGCCGGCGTAGAAATTATTGGCTACGCGCAGCGCCTGTTCCTGCTTCGAACAGTGGATAAACCCCTCCTTTTCAAAGGACTCAGGGGTGTAGCTGCCAGACTGCTGCGAAGCCTGCCACCCGGCCCGGGAAGCGATGTGCAGGATCGGTGCGGTCATGGCAGGACCTGATAGATCACCGTCTGCCCCTGCCGGTACACTTCCTTCCAGAGCTTCCCGTTCATCGCATCGAATTTGTCCAGTCCTGGACCGGCGTATTTGGCCCGCTCCAGCTGGCCGACGACAATGTAACGGGCATTATATTTGCGCAGGAAAGCCTCTGCAGCTTGAGTGTCCGTGGTCGTATAAAAAGCATCCTCTTCGACCCCGCGGGCGACGACTTGGTCCGAGAATAGGACGCGCTGCTGCTGCTGATGCCACTGCCAGCCGACCACATCCGGCAGGCCGGTGTAGATCGAGAAGCGCGAGAGCCAGGTATACTGGACACCCGCAGCGGCGGCCTCCACGATCACGGGCGATCCCTGGACATTCTTTTGCATCCAAAGGATGGCTCCGTAGTCCTGGCTTAAATCCAGATTGGCATTGAATTCCGAGTACTGGGAGTAGGCCATATAGGTCATGCTGTTCAGGGTGTGCGGTGCATTCAGCGCCATGCGGTCGCGGATCTTCCCGGTGCCTCCGAACACAATGAAAAGAGCCGCTCCTGCCACCAGCAGCAACGCAGCCACCTGCCAGGCTCCCCGCCAACCGGGCAGCCATTTGCGCAACTCGCCGAGCAGCCAGGCAAAGGCCGCCGCAGCGCTGATCCCCAGCATGATCCAGGCCTGGCAGTAGAACTTGAAAACCGTGTTCATCCTCTCGACATCCCCGTTCACGACCAGGATCTCGACCACCATGGTCAGGACCAGGCTGGTGCCGATCATGAAAAGCACCAGGCGCTTGGTGTCGGCCAGGCCTGGCCGCAGGATCAGCACCCCCGCCCAGGCAGCCAGAGGCAGGGCCAGCCACAGGATGGTGACACCTTTCCAGGGCACATTCTGGGAGGGGAGCATGACCCATACCTGCTGAACCACGAGCAGCAGGATCAAGAGCAGCACCGCACCCAGGATCAGCTCCTGGTACGGACGGAGTTTGCGCAGGGAGGAGAGCGGGGTGGAGGCCAGCCACTCGCGCGTTTCCCAGATCATCCAGGATACGATGAAGAACAGGAACACACCCCAATGGGTCAGGTAGGACCAGATGTCGGAGCGCGCCCCGGTCCAGGCACCGAACGAGTTGTATGACTGACTGAACCAGTGCCAGAAGGGCTGGTAGAAAAGCAGGGATAGTCCGGCCAGGACGGCGGGCGCCCCCAGGGTCAAGATCCAACGCTTGGCCAACCCGGACATCGCCACAGGCAGTCCCTGGACGTCCACATAGCGCCAGACGGTATAGGCCAGCACGATACCGGCCAGGAGGAGATAGGTATAGAAATCCCAGGCATTGGTCGGATACAGGGCGCCGATCACCAAAGCACCCAACCCCAGGCCGAGCACACCTTCCAGAATGCCTCTCCATTTCGCGCGGGCCAGAACCACCGACAGCACCCAGGCGATCGCCAGCACGGTCAGCGGATAGGCAATCATGTGGGCATGCAGGTCCGAGTAAACGAAGGTGAAAAGCGGGAATTCGGTGATCGGGCCGCCGGAGGTCGCCGGCAGGACACGGCTGGGATACCAATACCAGTCGCCAGGCCCATAGGGCAGGTTCAACCCGCCCAGGGATAGGAAGAAGCCGTGCACCGCCCAGACGATGCGCTGGAAGATGTTCGCCTTGTCGATCACGCCTCCGGGGGCTGCCAGCTGCTGGAAGCCCTGATAGAACATGCGCACGACACCCAGGTTCCCCAGCAGAACCATGGCCGAAGCGGCGGCTAGGCCGCAGTACAGGGACGGGCGCTGGAGGAACGCCCGCCATCCGGTCGGATCGGATGGCGCCGCATCCCCCTCCGGGGACCCGGGTTTGGGCGCGAACAGGTTCCAGCCTACCGAGAAAGCTCCCATGGCCAGCATGGCAAAGAGCGTGGGCAGGATAAAGTTATAGGCGATCGCTGGCACGATCCCCAGCAGCTTGACCGGCGTACCGACAATCACGTAACCGTAATAATAGTAATTGATGTAACCGCCGGCGAACCAGGGGTCATACGGCGGAAACGTGGTGCTCTTCAGGATCGCATTGAGATAGGCGAAATCCATCGGGCGTTCACCGCCTTTGGCGGGGTGCCAGAGGTCTGAATTGCCCAGGCGGATCAGCAGGTCGATCAGGAAGAAGGCCAGGAACAGGCCCTCCACCAGAAGGAAGTACTTCTTCCGGGTGCGCCATTCCTGTTTGAGCGCCTCCCGCTGGCGGTAAGCCAGCCCGGCGCCGATCAGCACCAGCAATCCCAGGGAAAGCCCGATCGTCAAGCGGCTGTAGGTCCCCCCGAGCGAACCGGCCAGCCAGGAGAACCAGGCCCACAGGAGCAGGCCGACCAGGCGCGCCAGGGGATAGCCGCGGTCGGCCAGTCCCGGCAGCGCGGCACGGACCAGCGGGTAGGTGACCAGGCCGAGGCCAAAGATGACCAGGTACCAGATCAAAGCTCCCAGGCCCGGGTATCGGTTTTGCAGGGCATTCCAATCGAACAATTGCGACCAGGTTCCGCCTTCCTGCTGCGCCGCCAGCCGGTCGGCCGGAAGGGTCAGGCTTTTGTACGTGTTCGCCTGGCCGGGGGTCAGGTGGACGACGTTGCTGAGGTCCACCGCCCCCAGGAGCGAACTCACCTTGGCCGGGTCGTAATCCGCGGCCTTCTGAAAGATCAAAACCTTGGGATGGTCATAGAAGGTGAAAGCCTCTTCAGCGCCCTGATCGTTGATCACCAGGGGACCGAGGGTCGGGTAATCTTCAAAGGTGGCGGCCAGGTTAAAACCGAGGCTGCCGTGGAACATGCCCGGCTCGGCGACCCGGTAACACCAGATGATGTCCTTGTCGGGCGGGCAGCCCAGCAGGTCCCGGTAATAGACCGTCGTCAGCGGATAGCGCTCCGGGATGCGCGTGATCTGGCCATATTGATGGTTGGTGGGGATCAGGATGTAATCCCCCATATTGAGGGTGGACAGGAAGCGGGTCAGCTTGTCGGCATTATCGTCCCAGTAGACCTGCAAATTAACCCCGCCAGGATAGATGCCGCCGAAGGGGTCGTAGGATCCGGTTCGGAAAGGCAGGGGATAATCGAAATCCGTCTCGTTGACCAGGTTCGATCCGGATAGGACCAGGGCATCCCCGGTCGTCTCCACGCGCAGGTAGTAGGTCTGGTCCTGCTTCAGGACGACAGAACGGTCGAGGATGAGGGTGAGGGTCGGGCCGCGCGGGTCGCCCTGGGCGGTCGGAGTCACTGCGGCGGAGGCACGAGCCAGAGCCTGATCGGGGGGGTCGGTCGGGGAATTTGCCAGGATGAAGAAACTGAGCGTCTGGGGAGCCGGAGGAGAGATCCCATCCGCCACATGCTCCAAAACGATTTGGGCGAGAGTTCCGTTCGCATGGGCGGTAAACCCGGCGGTAAAGGGCAGGCCGGCTACGATCTTGGTGCCATCCGGGACAGGCAGGGGCTCGTTATAGGTGGAGCCGTCGGATCTCTGGATGCGCAGGTTGATCGGGCCGGGAGCATTCTGGAAGATCCAGTCCGAGGCAGCAATGCGCGGCTCGGGACGGACATAGATGCGTGTGAAAGCATAGGCCCAGGCTGTACTGAGAACCAGCACGCCCAAGCCGAGCACACCGGCAAGCACCACGCCCGGCTTGAAACCCTTCCCGAGGCGCCATTTCAGATCCGACAGGTCGTAGACGAACCAGGCCGCCATCATGGCGAGCAGGGGGTAGATCGGCAGCTGATAGCGCATGGTGGCATTCCACTGGAGCGACTGCCAGATGAAATAGCCGGCGGTCCAGGCCCACAGCAGAAGATGCTGCCTCCAGCCGCCTCTCACGATGCGCCAGGTCATCCAGAGGAAACCGGCCCAGGCCAGGATACCCAGCGGCAGGCCGAGGCCCCAAACGGTCAGGTTCTGGAAGGAATAGAGATGCCCCCGCCGTGCCCACTGCAGGGCCCAAACCAGATCGGCGTTCGGGCTCATCTCGTTGAGCTGGGAGCGAATATTGTTCAGCCAGGCCGCATCGGGTTTGAGGCCGAAGAAGCCCGGCCCGCTGAACGCATACGGCTGAAAGATGCGGAAGGAGAGCAGGGCGAATACCGCCCCGATGAGGCAATAGAGGATGATCTGGCCCAGGAACACCTCCAGCTCTGAGCGCTGGGCAACCTGGCGATCTTGACCCGGGGAGGCAGTCCCATCATGGCGCTGGGACCTGAAATAGCAAAAGGCCAGTGCTGCGGGGAGCAGGAGGGCAGCCACCGCGGCATTGATCTTGGACGCCGCAGCCATGCCCAGGGCAACTCCGAAAGCCGCACTGAGCAGGATCAATCGATCGTGCAACAGGCGGTCAAGAACGGCCCTCCAGCTGCCTGCCTGCGCCCCCGCCGCTGTCTGCTCCAGCCCAGCCCCCCATGGCGTGGTCCCGATCACGGCCGCCGCATAGAGGGTCAGGAAAAGGAAAAAATTAACGAAGCTGTCGGTAGTGTAGTAGTGCGACTGCTGAATCTGCATGACCGCAACGGCCGAGAAGGCCGCGGCCAGGAATGCGACCCGGCGCGGATAGAAGCGCGCCACAATAAAATACAGCAACAGGATCGTGCCCAGATCGGACAGCGCCGCCATCTCCCGCCCGAACTGCCGGATGTTGCCCATCTGTCCCAGCCCCTGCGCCAGGTAGCGCACCAGGAACAACGGCAGCGTGCCGTACACATAACCGAGCTTGTTCGGATTAAGCGTGGATTGGTCGGTGTTGAAGTACTCGGTGAGGCTCGTGACCGGCTGAATGGCGTTGGTGACCCCCTCCATGAAATTTTCATCCGGGTGCTGATCCTGCAGCTGGCCCCAGTCAGCGCCGATGAAGCGGAAATAGGCGCCGATCAGCAGAACACCGATCAGCAGGAAATCGTACAACCAGGCCCATTTCCCTTCGGGCGCAGAGCTGTGTGTAGTGGTCATCCAGGCCTCTTCGCGCCGGTCATTTCGCCGGCGGCACGAACAAAATCAGGAAATCCTTGCCTTGCACTTTCGTGGCCGAATGGAAGGTGCTGAGCACGCCTTGAGGATACAACTTTTCGAGCGCTTGAACATCAGCATTATCCTCTGGCTTGATAATAAAGAGCTTTGTGCCCTGGATATTCTGTGTCTTAGTGAAATCCTGCGGCCAGAGGGCGAAATCCCGGTTGGGAATGCCGGCCCAGACCCCCGGTAAGCGTGTGTCGACCCAGTATGCGTAAGGTACGACCCAGGCGTTGTCGGTGCTTCCGTAGACCTGTCCAAATTGTTTGATCACCGCTCCCATCTCGGAGGTGTTCCAGGATCCCGCCAAAAACTCGGTGTTATATTGATTAAAGACCAGGTCGAAATTCTGGTTCGCAGACCAAATTACCAGGAAAATGGCAACCAGCCACATCAGCACCGGACCCGCCCGGCGGCCGATCCTGGAGCTGATAGTCGCCAACAGCCCATCCAGCGCAATGGCCACGATGAGGAAGGCAGGTACAAAGGCCCCGGCGGCCCGGTTCAGGGCCGGGTTCTCGGCAGGGAAGGCCAGAGACAGGATCGAGGGCAGCTGCAGCAGGGGAACGGAGAGCAGCAGGAAGAGATCCACCCAGTGCCGCTGGCGTACATAGCGGATCAAAATCAACAGGCTGCCCAGCAGGAACAGGGCCCCGGAGACCACATCCAGAGCCGGGCGATGAGTCACCGAATGGACCCAGATGTTCCCATCATCCCAGTTAAACATGCGCAGCGCATTCCAGGTATTGGATAGGAACACCTGCCAGATAGGGCCGACGACGGGGTTCTGAGGCGTTCCCAGGCGGCTGAAAGCCCGCATCGAAAAAATATCGGGATTCTCCTGCCAGTAGCGTGCAAGGGGGAGGAAGACGTACAGCGAGGTCACCGCCAGGACTCCCAGCCAGACCACGGCATTCCGGCGGCTGCCCTGCGCCTGGCGATGAAGCAGGTACAGTCCGACCGCGATCACCACGACAATCGGCATGATGCGGAACGAAGTGTACCCGTGCAGCCCCATGCCCAGGAACAAACCGGACAGGATGAAGTCGTTGCGGCTGTGGGTGCGCAGGCCGCGGATCAGGTAGTAGAGGGTCGGGGCGGCAAAAAGCGGATACAGCGTAAAGCGCAGCCCCACCCGGCTGATGACGTTGGGCCAGTAAGCGATGCCGGCAAACAGCACCGTCAGCAGGCCGATCCGCTTGTTTCCGAATTCCTTCCCGAGCAGGTACAAAAACGGCATCGTCGCCAGTCCGGCCAGGACGGTGTCGATCTTCAGGCTCAAGAAGGACAGACCGGTGCCGAAAATCCAGGCGACGGCCACGGTCAGGTACATCTGGATGGCCTCACGACCGGTGTTGCGCGGGAAGAAGATATGCGTCTGGCCTTGAGTGACGTCGTAAACGTCCAGGAGCTTCTCGGCGTGATCGCTGAAGGGCTCCGCGGGGACACTGTTGATGCGGTACACGCGATAAAAGGTCACCAGGACAGCCACAGCCAGCACCAGCAGGCCCCAGCGCGTCAGGTTGAGCTGCCAGGACCGCTGAGTGAAAAAGGACCGCAGGCGATTCCATATACTGATGGGATGCACGTGAGGCAGCCAGACCGACCAGACAAATGCCAGGGTGGCCAGAGCCCACAACGTGACATTGAGAGGGGTGAACAGGTTGTTGGTGAACAGCAGGAACGCCAAAACCGCCAGCGGAATGGACAGGATGAAGGGGAGGCGCCGGATGGTGAGAGGTTCAGCCTGCTCCTCCGAGGCCGGAAGATCAGCGAGGCTCCACTCCTTGCGCAGGAGCGCCCATCCCAGGAAGGCCGCGCTGAGCGCGTAGAGGTATAACCCTGCCGCTGCCTGGCCGGGCGGTTCAAAGAGCCGCTGTCCAGCGAGCGCCAGGGCCAGCGCCAGGAGCGAGCGCCAGGGCCATGGGCGGGGAGGAACCGCCACCTCCTGGGCTGCTTCCGGTAGGGGAGCACGTTTGCGCCGGGCCGGGGCCGGTTTGTTCTCGGACACCGGCAATGCGGCAGCCGCCTTCCGGGGGAGTTCCGGGCCGGGAGGGGGCGGCTCCGGCGGCAGTTCCAGCTTCTCGCCGCGTTCCCAAAACTTCAGCCGCGACTTGAGGTAATCTAGGATACTGGGTTCTTCATTTGGCATGGATGTCTCTCACTCATTCCCAAAACCGAAGTGTGGCTTATCCCTTTTCGGCGATAACCATGATACTCTCACCCCAGCGCATTGGCAAGAAGACCAGCCCGGTCATCGCCTGAAGCCCCCCGGGGGCGCCGAAGAAGAGTTTCTGGAGCATTTTCGGGAATCGAGGGACGTATGGCACGTCCCAAAAACCGTCTGCAAATACCCGCCGGACCCTGAAGCCGGCCTCCCGGATCATGGCCAGCCACTCCGCGGGAGGTTTCAGAGAGATATGGGTAGGGTCCTGGTAACCGATCCAGGCATTGCCCTTCCTCGGTTTGAGCAGGGAATCGAGGTTCGGTGTCGCCAATATCAGGATTCCTCCCGGCTGGAGGACACGTCCCAGTTCGGCGATAGCCCTCTCCGGGTGAGGCAGATGCTCAACCACGTGTTTAATAACAATCACGCCGCATGTCCCGGTCTGGAAGGGGAGTTCCTCGGCGCTCGCCAGCATCGGACAGGTGTGCGGCGCAACCAGCCGGGACTGGATCAAAGCCCAATGATTGACATCCACGGCAAAGGTTCGAAAAGTATCCTCGAGCTGGCCGACCAGGTGACCCAGCCCGGATCCGATCTCCAGCAGGCGGGAGCCGCGTGCGCCGTAGCGGCGGGCCAGGATGGCATAAAAGCGATTGGACCACCAGTATTGGCTGAATCTGGCAAACGAGACGTCCTGATAAGTATGACTGGAGAAGTAGGTTTCGTCGAAGGGCATGAGAAGGGGGCCTAAGTCTTGCGGGCCACGTAAAAGGTGAAGGTGCCGTCTTCGACCGGTTCCGGAGAGGCATAACGCCGGACGAAGCGCTCGGTCAGCCACAGGTTCCAACGGGTCGGGACAAGGATCCAACGCCCGGAAAGCTTGCGCGCCACCAGCGCTGGCAGGCCGAAATAATGACCCCATTCTAACACGCGCATGGCAGAAGGGGAAAAGTAGTGCCAGGACTTCTCAAGACGGAATCCGGCCTGTTCCAGCCTTTTCTGCCATATCTCCGGACCATCCGCATGCTCGACCCGCGAGATACGACGGAACCAGTCCGTGTAGCGGTGTCCCAAGACAGACCCCAGGGCGAGTTCGGACAGATAGCGTTCGTTCGGTACGCAGAAATAAAACGGGGCTCCGGGTCTCAGCACCCGCCCGGTCTCCTCGAGCACAGCCTCGATGTGCGGGATGTGCTCCAGGACCGAATTGCTGAAGGCGCTGGCAAAATACCCGGCCGGGAAGGGCGCCCGGGCCCCGTCCGCCTGAACGAGCAGCCGGTAGCAGCGCCGGCCATAGGCTTCATGGATGGGGGCGGTCCACGGATCCAGACCGACATCGATCGGACGATCGAAGGTCAGGGACGCAAAGTGGCCGTCCCCGCAGCCAACGTCGAGCGTGGGGGCGGGCAGAGCCAGGTCCTGGTAAAAGGAGGCCTCCACCGCGCGCACCAATGCGCGAAAGTAGGGCAGCTCACGCAGGTGAAGCCAGAGGTAGTCTTTCATCGCCGCGACTTCAACAGGTTTCCGAAGAGTTCTTCGTACTCTGCCGCGACCGTATCCGGGTCATACTGGTGAACCAGCGCCGCCGGTTCGCAGTGATATTTCCCCCGATCGGCCAGGACCTCCAGCAGCGCCTGGGCCAGGGCGGAAGGGTCTCCGACCGGGACGATCCTGCCCATGGCGTGCATTTGGACCGGACGGCGGACGCCTGGCAGGGCAGAGGCCACACACGGGATGTTGTTCATCATCGCCTCCACCTGCACCAGGCCGAACGCTTCAGTGGAATTGAGCGAGGGGACGGTCAGGACATCCAGGTTGGGATAGAAAGCGGCCATCTGGGACGGATTTAATATCCCCAGGAACTTCCAATGGCCGGCCGCCTCATAGGCGCGGATGCGCGGCATCAACCGGTCAGCATACACCTGCTCCCCCAGGACATTCTCATACTGGCCGGCGAACAGCACCTGAGCCTGCGGATACTTCTCCAGGATGGAGGGCAGGGCTTCCAGCAGGACCTCCACCCCCTTCTCGGCCGCGAAGCGGGTCGCCATGCCAATCACCGGGTGCTGCTCCGTGGTGCGATGTTCCTGGGCGAAGGCTTCGATCGCGCCCGGCCCGGGTGCCGGCAGTTCCACTGGAGGAAGCAGGGCGGTCAGCTTGTGGCGATAGCGCGATAGGTAGCGGGAATGGTCCGCATAATCCTGGGTGTAAGTGACCAGGTGATCAGAGAGGATCGCAGCGGTGTTATTCTGGAATTGAACCACCAGGTTCACCAGGCGGTTGAGCAACCCCGGAGGCAACAGCAGATCGCAGTGGTAGGTCAGGACCGCCGGCTTCCTGAACAGGCGCGCCCGAAAAGCCACGCCGGGGGCGTCGAATTGCGGCAGGTGCAGCTGGACGACATCGTGCTCCCAGACCAGCCGCGTGGATACCAGGCCGAAGGTGGGGGACAGCACCCCCTTGCTGACGCGCAAGGCCACCGGCAGACGGATGACCCGAACACCGTCCAGCCGCTCCTGGCGCGGCAGGGAGCGATCGTACTGGGTGGTCAGCACGGTGACCTGGTGACCGCGGCGAACAAACGCACGCGCCAGCCGCTCGGCATAGATGGTCAGCCCGGAAGTGTGCGGACGATAATAAGTGAGGACGGTCAGGATGCGCATGAGGACTCAATGAGAGCCGTTGGAATTGGTGAGGGTAATATCGCAATACAGGTCGGCCGGAACGCAGTCCGCACATTCCAATTGCAGGGTCGCATGGCTGATCCCGTACCGATCGTTCAGGATCCGGCTGACCTCGGCCTGGATCTTCGCCCCGGCGCTGACCGGGATGTCATCGGTGACCAGATGAGCGGAGAGCGTGCGCAGGCTGAGGGTGAGGCTCCAAACGTGGAGATCGTGGACCCCGCGCACCCCCTCCACCGCCCGGATATCCTTCAGCATGGCTTCCACATCGATGTCGTCCGGTGTGGATTCCATCAGGATTTTCAGCGAGGTGCGCACAATGCCCCAGGCGTTCCACAGGATGAGCAGGCCAATCAAAAGGCTCGCCAGCGGGTCGATCCAGTTCAGGCCGGTCAGGCGGATCAACACTCCGGCTGCAACCGCCCCCAAAGAGGCAAGGACATCGCTCATCAGGTGCAGGAAGGCGCTGCGCAGGTTCAGGTCGCTCCGGCTGCCCCGCTCGACCAGCCAGGCCGTCGTCAGGTTGACACCCACGCCAAAGGCCCCCACCCCGATCAGGATGCCTGAGGCGACCCGGGAGGGCGCCACCAGGCGGCGATAGGCTTCGTAAAAGATACCCAGGGCGATCAGAGCCAGGAGGGTTGAATTGATCAGGGCGGCCAGGATGCCGGCGCGGTGATATCCGAAGGTTTTACCCCGGTTGGCAGGCTGGATGGTGAGGTTCAGCGTCCCCCCGGTCAGGGCCAGGGCGATCACGTCAGTGAAGTTATGCGCTGCGTCGGTCAGCAGGGCCAGGCTGTTGGCGAACACGCCGGCGGCCAGCTCGATAATGACGAATACCCCCGTTAAAGCAAGAGAAAGCCGCAGGCGGGCGACGGCCTGTTTTGTGGCTGTCTGGAAATGAGTATGGGCAAGCGTCATAAGCGGTAACGGACCGATTATAATGCACACCTTAACATATTTGGCGCATGCGGCGCCCCCTGCAAGCCAAGTGCAATGCGGCAAAGGATGTTAGAATCGCAAGGGTCATCCAATGCACCCTTTCCTTCCTTCCGCATGAGGTCAAACCCATGTCCAACCGGAACCGTTCCAAAAGAAGCTATCGTTCGTCCCAGGCCAGCAGCAAAAAAAGCCTGCAGGTGACCGCGGCGGTCCTCATTGTCCTGGTGATCATCGCCGGTCTCTACTGGCTCCTGTTCCAGAAGAAACCGGCCGCAGCCCCGGCCGCAGCCCCGGCGGCGAACAGCGGCCAGATGCCGGCCCTGGTGGGCACCAAGCAGTACTCCGCCGCGCCGCCCATGCTGATCGACCCGAGTAAACAATACTTCGCCACGGTCACGATGGCCAAGGGCGGCGAGTTTGTCATCCAGCTCTATCCCGACAAGGCGCCGATCACGGTCAACAGCTTCGTATTTCTGGCCAATCAGGGCTTCTTCAACGGCGTCACCTTTCACCGCGTCATCCCAGGCTTCATGGCCCAGGGCGGTGATCCAACCGGGACGGGAACTGGCGGTCCAGGCTACCAGTTCGTCAACGAGGACAGCGACCTGAAGTTCGACAAGGCCGGGGTCGTCGCCATGGCCAATGCCGGCCGCGACACCAACGGCAGCCAGTTCTTCATCACCTTCGCCCCGCAGGCGTACCTGAACGGGGGTTACACCATCTTTGGACAGGTCGTGAGCGGCATGGACGTGGTGAATGGCATCACCCCCCGCGATCCCACCCAGAACCCCACCTTCCCCGGGGACGCCATCGCCACCATCACCATCACGGAGAAATGATCCTCTCCCCTCGGGCGGGCCGGCTCCTTCCTCCGCCTGCCCCGGCGCTAACCCCTGTAGGTCAATCGAGTAGGAGGGCGGGGCTAGCGCCCTCCTCTCACACCACCGGACATGCGGGTCCGCATCCGGCGGTTCGGTCAGTGTCAGGGCAGTGTCCTCTA
>Ga0209039_10000407_pt1 | contig 41987 bp, 33 predicted proteins | sample BogFormECP12_OM1_FD_188238 | JGI IMG/M metagenome (GOLD analysis project Ga0209039, IMG submission 188238) | Bog forest soil microbial communities from Calvert Island, British Columbia, Canada - ECP12_OM1 (SPAdes) (version 2) | ecosystem: Environmental > Aquatic > Freshwater > Wetlands > Bog ...
GAAAACGTCTTCCAGACACGAAGACTGCGTGTTATGGAAGGAGGGTTGTTTGAGATCATCGGAACGGTGAACACAAACGCCCGAGGGGCTTGTCGTCATCAGGCTATTTTCAAAATCGGATATAACAATTTCAGCGATTGCTTCCTGAATTCTTCGCTTTAGTAACTCCCTTCTCTATGCACCCTTACGAATGGAAACCGTGGCAGTAGATAGCGCCTGGGGCCCACGGTCTGGGGCTCGGCATCCTGGAAAAGTTCTTTCTACTTGACAAGCCCTCGGTACAGGTGCAACCATGGATAAACGCCGACCGATGCTTTTGAGAGGAGGAAAAGATGAAAAGTATATCTATGCCATGCGGTCTTTTGATCATCCTCATGCTCTCTTCTTTTGTTTGTGGCCAGAATACCGACCCACGGATCGCCGACCTCGTGCAATCCGGAAAAGTAAGGGTCGCGATCGGGCTGGGGCCCTCCATATCGGCCACAAAGGACCCAACAACCGGTGAGGTGCGGGGACCAGCATTGGACCTCGGACGTGCACTGGCCAAAAGGATGGGCATTGACCTCCAACCAGTCGAATACCCGAGACCCGGCGCGGTACTGGAAGGTCTCCGGACCAGTGCGTGGGACGTGGCGTTTGGCATGGTGCTTGACCCGGCCCGGGCAGCCGAGGCCGACTTCTCGCACCCGTATTTCCAAACTGACTTCAGCTATGTGGTGCCGGCCGGCTCGTCAATCAGCAAACTTGCGGACGCGGACCAGCCTGGCGTACGCATTTTGGTCCCTCGCAATGACGCGTCAGATCTGTTTCTGACTCGCACGCTCAAGCGAGCTCAGTTGGTTCGCGCCGATAGCACCCCTGCCGCTATGAAGTTATTGCGCGCCGGAGAGGGCGACGCCTATGCGGCTCCCCGCCCGGTGCTGGTAACGGAAGCGGCCGCATTCCCCGGCTCTCGGGTATGAAAGGAGGGCTTCGGAGTCATCTACTTTGTGGCCTATTTACCGAAGGGTAACGCCGGGCGTCTTGCCTACATTAACGACTTCATCGAAGAGGCCAAGGCTTCAGGATTGGTAAAGCAAATAATCCAGCGCCATGGCCTGGAAGGGGTGCAAGCAGCACCCGCGGGAGATCCGGCCACCCAATAGGCAGGAGGCAAACGCGCCAAACCCTGAATTCGCAAGCGCGGGGGCACGCCCTGCGTTTCAGACGGTAATGCTTCACTATCCTCTCTATATCAAAATTCGCCATTGGTAGGTGTTATGCTCAACCCACCTTCGCGTCGCTGGCTCACAAAAACACCTACAACTAAACGACCTATCATCAAAGATAGAACGACAATTACCAAGGGAAAGAGGCAGCATGATTCGCGCGTCGATAGCGTCGGGTTTAGCCTTTCTGTAAACCCTTTCGCTCTCCCGCTTCTGATGTATCAAGTTTCCCCGCACGGAGACGATAATGAATTAACCTGATAAGGGCAAACCATCCGAAAGGGTGGGACGCAAAGCCACTGGCCTAAGTCCGGGAGAACGGATACGGTCGCAGGGCTGCCGGGTGATGCAAAGGTCTGCTTCACGATCTCCTCTACCGGCAGCGAGCCTGCATCTCTCCGGCACAAACGAAAACAGAGGTACGGGGAGATGCGCCAACCACCCTTCCAAGTAGATCAACATTCCAGAACAGCGGCAGGTCCGAGGATCGTCCCGAGGTCACCCAAGGGTTCCATGCGCAGAGACCCTTCTGGTGCGTCCGAAATAGCCAAGGGGAGCATCCTTGTCGACCTGGGCAGCGCAGTCGTCGCCGATGCCGTCTCACATCTCTTGCAGACCTACGGTTACGAGAGTTACACAAGAGAGTCGCTGCCTCGTAAGCCCGACGTAATCATTGTCGATAGCAGCACTATCGACAAAAAAACCGCGCACCGCTATCCACAATCGAAGCTGCTCCTTCTCGAGACCGACGCACAGGCAAGGAAGACAGGTAGAGCGGTTCTCTTTCAAAAGGTGCGCGGTATCATTTCTTGCACCACTGACTCTGCCAAGTTTAAGAAAGCACTCGATGCAATTATCGACGGCCAGGTGTGGATCGACAATGGGACGACAAAGAACTTCCTGGCCGATGCGGATCTTATCTCGAACAGAGGCCAGATCCTTAGCTTCACCCCGCAGGAAAAAACCATCGCCGCGTCCATCTGCCAGGGTGAAACAAACAAAGAGATCGCTCAAAAACTGAACATCAGCGTCCATACGGTCAAGGTGCATCTCCGCAACATGCTGGCAAAAGCAGGCGCGGTGAACCGCTCACACCTTGCATCGATACTCAGTACCCTAGCCGGGGAAGAGAAGCAAGGGGAGGCGCCATGAGCTGGCAATCACCTTTCCAAGTGGACCCTCATTCCAGTGGGGACGTAGGGGTATTCCCAAAGCCACGTGTGGTGAGGAGGACGCTATGGCACGCGAGCGCATACTTATAGTCGAAGACCAAAACATCACAGCCATGGACACCCGTAAGACGCTCCAGGATCTCGGCTACCAGCCGATCGGGCCAGTTGCTTCCGGAAAAGACGCAATCGCGAGCGCTCTGACCCACCACCCCGATGTTATCCTTATGGACATTATCCTGAAGGGGCCGATCGATGGCATTGAGACTGCTCAAGCCATCCAATCTCAATACCGCTGCCCCGTGATCTACGTCACCGCCCACTCAGACCAGTCCACGCTCGACCGGGTCAAGGTCACTCAACCGTTCGGGTACGTCCTGAAACCCATCGACGAACGAGAGCTTCATACAGCCATCGAGATGGCTCTCTGCCGGCATAAGTTAGAACAACAGCTGAGAGAATCGGAAGAGCGCTATCGCCGGGTTGTGGAGTCCTCACCAACTGCCATTTTCGTCGATTACCGCAGCCAGCTGGTTTTCGTCAACCCCGCCGCCGCCCGTTTGCTGGGCGCGGTCGAGCCCCAGCAGCTCAGCGGCCGGAGGCTGCTGGATTTCGTTCATGTGGAATCGAAAGAGATGGTGCAGGGGCACATCGATGCATTGCTACAAGGTTCCCAGACGTTCTTGTTGCGAAACGTCCAGCTGACTGGCCTGAATGGAACTTTGCTCGACGTCGAAATCACCGGAATCGCGTTCGACTACGAGGGTGAGCCAGCTGTCCAGCTGGCTGTGCATGACGTCACTGAGGCAAGGCGAATGACCCTGCAGCTAGAGCACATGGCGAGTCACGATGTGCTTACGTGTTTGCCCAACCGTGTTATGATGGTTGAAAAGCTCAATACGGCGTTAGCCCATGCGCGACGCTACGGTGGGCACGCGACCGTGATATTCCTTGACCTCGACCATTTCAAAATCATCAACGACAGCCTGGGGCATGATCAGGGAGATCTTTTCCTGAGAACCATCGCCGAACGGCTGTCCGGCTGTGTGCGTGAGGTCGACACGGTCACACGGTTTGGAGGAGACGAATTCGTCATCGTGCTTTTCGACCAGCCGAATGACGACGACGCCCTTATAAGAGTGTTGGAGCGAATTCAGCAATGCATTCGGCAGCCCGTGATTGTCGGGGGCCGGGAGTACAGCGTTACTTCCAGCATGGGGTTCGCCGTTTACCCTCGCGATGGCTCGGATGCGGAAACGCTGTTGCGAAACGCCGACCAGGCGATGTACCGGGCCAAAGACCAGGGACGCAACAATTTTCAGCCCTATTCGGAAGAATTGCATCTTCATGTCACCGAACGTTTGAAATTGCACAACGACCTGCGCCGGGCGCTGGAACATGACGAGTTCATTGTGCATTACCAGCCACAGGCCAATCTGCACGGCGGGAACATCATTGGGGTGGAAGCATTGGTTCGCTGGAGACATCCGGATCGCGGATTAGTTTCCCCGGGCCAATTCATAGATGCGGCAGAGGAGAACGGACTCATTACATCAATAGGCGAACTCGTGTTGCGTACGGCGTGCAAGCAGGGCAAGGCATGGCAGGATATGGGATTACCGCCCCTCAGAATCGCAGTAAACCTCTCATCCCGCCAGTTCTGGCAGCCTGATTTACTTGAGATGGTGGAGCGGTCGTTGCGCGATTCCGGCTTCAACCCTCGTTTGCTTGAACTGGAACTGACAGAGAGTCTCATTTTGAAAGACGTTGACGACGCCGTGAGGACGATGCACGCCTTGCGCACGATCGGTGTCGAACTGGCGATCGATGACTTCGGCACCGGCTACTCCAGTCTGGCCTATCTGAAGCGGTTCCCGATCGGACGGCTCAAAGTTGCACAAGCGTTCCTGCGTGACATACCTGCTGATCCGGACAGTGCCACGATTGCGCGGGCTGTCATCTCTTTGGGACACAGCCTGAAACTCAAAGTGATCGCAGAGGGCGTGGAAATCCCGCAGCAACTACAGTTTCTGGAAGCCGCGGGCTGCGATGAGATACAAGGATATCTAGTCAGTAAGCCACTCCCGCAAGGGGAGGTTACCGAACTATTCAGGCTGCACCTGCAGCGTGTGAACGTGGGGGGGGCAGCCAGCCGGCGTGATAAACAGCGCGTTTTCGAGCAGCATGAACACAAATTGTTCAAAGGGATTCAGAGCCCCTGACATGACCAGCAATTAAATAAAGCAAAAGAACAAGCCAACCCAAACTATGACGGTTACCGTGCCGCATGATCAAGGAAACTGGAAGCGTGATCGGGGTCCATCGCTTCGTCTTTTAGGCCGACTCAGATTAACGGTAATGGCAGGGCCAGAAACAGTCGTGCCATTCTCTCTACACATTTTTTGTAATCGCTGACCACCGAACCTATCTTGGAGTGAAATCACAAGGTGTTCTCGAATCACTTTCTATCGGTAATCCTCACTTTTCGTCGCCAACTGATCTCACCTCTTTGCAGGTGTTATGCGCAGCAAGGCTATAATTACACTGAGAGGGTGGGCTTGTCAAGGTTTCAATTTGGTTTCAATTTGGTCATTCGGCGCGCACGACTCTATTCTCAGTTGACAAGCTTGAGGGGGTTGGGCGCCGGCCCTTACTTGACCTTAACCTGCTCCTGCCTGTTCTCATTCGAGGCGGAGCGTTATCCTGCTAATTCCTTCCGGCAAGAGCTTCCGTTTGAAGCCCAAGTTCTTGGCTAGCGTGAGCATGCGGTCATTGTCCGAGAGCACAATGGCCTCAATCTCTTCAAGCCCTTTTTCCTGGCCGATTCCTATGAGCAGACTGACCAGCTTATAACCCAGGCCTTCTCCCTGGAACTCGTCATGCACAAGAACTGCAAATTCCCCTTTTTTGAAGTCGGGTTGTATGATGAGCCTCCCGATGCCGATGATTCGGTTTTTCTCAGGGAGCACTGCAACGATCGCCACTTCCCTCTCGTAGTCTATATTGCAAAACCTGACCAGGTTGTCGTGGGTCCAACCCTTAATCGGGCTGAAAAACCTCTGCTTCAAGGTAAGGTCGGAAAGGGTGGTCAGCATGTCGTGCTCTAATGGTTCATCTTCGGGCCTGATGGGTCTCAGGGTTACCGCAGTCCCACTTTTGAGCGTCCATTGCGTGGTGTAACGAGTAGGGTAGGGTGTGATTACGAGGTGTGGATACATTGAAGCGCCTGAAGCCGGCACATCTGCGACGGTTATGCCCGCGGCCAATACGAGGATTTTACCCTCAGCAACAACCATGGGGTCTATTTCAATGGCGGTAATTTCAGGGAAGTCGACAATGAGATTTGAGATACTCACGAGTATCCGCTCCAACTGTTTGATGTCTGCAGGCCGTCTTCCACGGTATCCTTGCAAGATCTCGTAAGCTTTTGTTTCTTCGATAAGCCTGCGCGCCAGTGTCTGATTCAAAGGAGGCAGAGCGATCGAATAGTCATGAAAAAGATCGTAGCCCATACCTCCTGTCCCAAACAGCATGACCATCCCGAATTCCTCATGCCTTTCGGCGAGAACGATCAGTTGGTACCCCACGCCCCACTGCATCTTCTGAATCGTTATTGAAGAAATCTGCGGGTCTGAATATTTAATCTCCTCGATAGATTTGCTGAGCGCATCAAACGCAGATCGTAGCCCTTCTTCTGAGGCGACACCGAGAGAGGTGCGCATTCCGCCCTTACTGGCCGGCATCCCGGCCATAAGTTTCAACACCACCGGGTAGCCCAGTTGCTCAGCCTTCTTAAGCGCTTCTTCTTGCGTGGCAACTGTGTAGGCGGGAACTACAGGAACACCGTAATCCGTGAGGAGATCAAAAGACTGCTCAACGGTGAGCATCTTTGGGCTCTGCTCCGTTTGCCGCTGCATCAGCGCTTTTAAGCGATACCTGGAGGGCGCCTCTTCCAGGGGAAGCTCTTCGGGAGTCTCATACAGGAGTTCAAGGTTCCTCTTATAGCGGTACATGTGAAGATACGTCTTGACCGCTTCCTCGGGAGTTCCATATGTGGGTATATTGTTCGCGATCAGCAGATGTGCACCTTCCCTGCTTGAGTGGCCGCCCATCATCGCCGCAAGGACGGGTTTTGAGATACCCTTGGTCATGGCAACCATGGCATCCGCCAGCTCCACCGGAGTTACCAGGGCGCGGGGCAGGTGTATCACCAGCAGGGCATCAATGGAAGGGTCTTTCAGGCAACAGCGTATGGCTGTTCCGTAGTGCTGCAGATCGGCATCAACGGGCAAGACTATGGGATTCTCCCTGGTCCAGTGGGGCAAGGCTTCATCCAGCTCTTGCATGCATTCGTCAGAGGGTTGAGCGAGCCCACCTCCCTGTTCTAAGAGTGCATCCTTGGCCATGCTGCCGGCGGTGCTCGAATTGGAGACAATGGCGAGCCGGGGCCCTTGCGGTAGACGCGCAGCGTCAAGCACCTGCGCTGCGTTAAACAGATCGGCAGCCTCTTTCACTCTGAGAAGGCCGACCCTCTTGAAGGCCGCATCGTAAACGAGATCATCCATTCCTAGAGGGTGCTCTGTCTGCTCGCGAGAGACTTCCAGCCTTCCAGGTTTTAGGACGATTATCGGTTTGGTCCGTGCAAAACCCCTGGCAGCGCTCATAAATTTTCGGGCATTAACGATCTGATCCATATCGAGCAGGATGCTTCTCGTCTCGTAATCGTCGCCTACGAAGTCGATAAGATCTCCGAAATCGATATCGCTCATAGAGCCGAGAGAAACAAAGAGGCTGAAGCCAACGTGGGCTTCACGCGCCCACTCGAGCACGGCGTCGCCGAGCTGGCCGCTCTGCGAGATAAAGGCAATGTTGCCCCGCTCAGGATCCACCTTAATGAGGGAAGCATTGAGGCCGACAGAAGGTCTGACGATGCCGAGAGAGCCGGGTCCGAGAACTCGCACGTTGGAAAGCTTACTCGCGGCACGGAGTCGTCCTTCCAACTGCTTCCCCGCCTCCCCCAATTCTCCGAAACCCGTTGAGACGACGAGTGCGCTCTGAATACCAGCCTCACCACACTCTGCAGCGATTGCCGGCACAAGCTCAGCTCGCACGGCAATGACCACCAAGTCGGGTTTCTCGGGAAGAGCGCTTACGGTAGGATGGCAGTCCAGGCCCAGAACAGTTCGTGCGTTCGGATTTACTGCAAATATTTTTTGCCTGCCGGACCTCAGAAGGTTTTCGAGAATAGCGCGGCCGGCCGTCTTCTCTCTTTCTGTCGCGCCTACAAGAGCGACACTTTTCGGGTCAAACATCGCGCTCAAACTTTCCATAGCGCTCTTTAAGAGCCCTTCAACTTCCTTCCGACGCTCTTCTCCACGGACTCGATCTTCTGGGTAAGCCCGCTCTTTCTGCCCTTTCTGATGTCCAGTTTCACGGACGCGTAGACCCTGTTGCAGTCCGGATCAAGGCACTTGTGAGCCTCGCTCAAGATCCGCAATGCTTCATCCAGGGTGTCCGTCTCGACGATGGTCCCCATCGGCGTGAGTCGATACGATGCCCCACTGCCATCAATAAATGTCAGAATGCGACTTACATATGCACTAACGCTTTCCCCCTTGTCCGTGGGAAACATGCTGAATTCCATCAATACAGACATCACAACCTCCTCTTGTGTGAGATTATCGGGGGGCCTGATTAAGGGCCCTCACGCTCGCGAAATAGATCTGCTTGCCCTGGATCGTGAATTTCAGTTTTTCAAGCCCTGTCAGGTCCGCGCCAAATTTCTCCTGAAATGTTCTTTCCTTGGTAGCACTCCCCGTCTCGCCAGCTTCGATAAATCGCTCCCCACCGGTGCTTAGCATCACATGATCAATGGCGTCGGCTCGGTTCTCCCGTGAGATGAAGATGAGGTCTCCTGCCTCGGGAAGGCCGCCTATCTTCTTCTCGCCTGCAAGCCCTGCTGCAAGCCCAGATGAAATCCCAGACGCAAGCCCAACTGAGATCCATTGATCATGGGCATCTCTCGGGATATCGATATTGTTGACGCGAAAAATGAGATTCGTCAAGCCGGAGCAGTCAACACCCGTGACGATCGCCGTAAGATCAGCCATGAACATACTTCTGCCTCCCCAGAGATACGGGACCCCGATGAACAGAAAGGCAGCTTCAAGGAAATTGCTGCGAGCATCATTACTTAATGCACCCTGAACTATCGCCTTCACATCGTTCTTGTTTACCCAGGCGGATTTGCCTTCTCCGATGCGCACCCTCTGATATGCGCCGGACTGTTCAGCCAGCATCAACCGGGTACCCAGGGATAGAAAGAAGAGAGGAACGGCCTCCTCAGCGGGCTGGCTAAGGAGGCGAGCGATTCTGCTTTTCACCACGCCGTTGTACCTGGGGAGTTCAGCGGCAAACGATACGGACTCTCTTCTTACCCAGCCGGGATAGCCCTGCCAGCCCTTTTCCGAGTTGGCTTTGAGCTGTTCCCGTGCTTCTACATAAAACCAGCCGGGCGCTTCTCCGCGGTAGAGAAGCGTCTCATTGAACAACAGTTGGGTTTCCTGGAGATCGTCATGACTGTGGTAACTTCCGCGAGCCTCGACCGGCTCACGCCTTAGATTTGCTACAGGCACCTTAACGATCAGAAACTGTTCTGTCTTGCTCTGGTCAGGCATTTATGCACCAAAAGGGGCGCCACGCATGCTCTTCATTCTCCGCTCATCAGTTTTGTAAGCATTATAGCACGGAAAAAATGGAGTGCGAGGGACTCTCCATCGTTCGGATGATTCTGAGAAATCCGACGACACTTATACCAGTTTGGATTCAAGAGGACGACCCAGCCTTCGGCCGGGTACCCCGGGCGGCAGCGACTGTTTTTGCCGGGTACCCGCGCGGAACCAACTGCACGGGCGCGGGTGGCAGGAGGAGAGCGACGCAGCGAGAACGAAGGTATACACTTGAAGGCGAACTGGTATCAAGGGCTGTTCGGCTTGTCTGGCCCACTCGTAGGCTCGTCCTCATCTGCAGGTGCAACATCAGACGGGGTTGGGTGAGGACTCTCCTCGTTTTCCAAAGGTGTGTTCAGCTCGTCATACGCCGGTATCACGATGCCCCGTTTCACCATAATGGCATAGATGAGGGAAGCCCGTTTTTCCACGTAAGGCAAGCCTCCCTTTACTTTGTACCTCAGAGGGTTGGGCAGGACTGCTGCCAACCGCGAAGCCTCTTCTGCGGAAAGCGCTTCGGCAGGTTTATCATAATAGCGGAGCGAAGCAGCCTCTATACCAAAGATGCCTTCACCCCATTCCACCACATTGAGGTAGAGTTCCAGGATTCTTCTCTTCGAGAGAGTTTTCTCGATCCTCCACGTAATGATCGCTTCCTCGATTTTGCGCAGAGGGTTCTTGGATGGCGAAAGATAGAGGTTCTTTGCGAGCTGCTGGCTTACGGTGCTGCCACCAAACTTGAATGTACCTGCCTTCAGGTCCTTTTCAATAGCCTTCTGTATGGCATCGAAATCAAAGCCTTCATGGTACCAGAACTTATCATCTTCCGCGATGAGAACCGCTTTGACGAGGTAAGGAGAGATGCGCGCGAGCGGAACCCACTTCTTCTGAATGACCACCCTTTTGCCCTTTCGTTTCCATTCCCGCTCACGGTACTCTACGAAAGACGTCTTCTTAGGGTTTACCCGCTTGAGCTTGGACACGTCAGGATAGACCGCATAGTACGCGACGAAACCGGCGAGTGCCAGCAGGACAAGTACCAGCAGAATCTTGATGAATCTGAAAAGGCCGCCTTTTTTCTTCTTAGCCATTGTTTCGCGGAGCAATTCCCATGACGATGTCTGCCCGGAAACACTCCGTTAAACATGGTAACACACAACGTCTGCCTGCCGCCAACGAGCCCTTGCAGCGAGCGTCTCACCCTCTTTGGTTATTCACTTTGCCACTGGGTGTGAAAGACCCCTTTCATGTCTACCCGCTCGTACGTGTGAGCGCCGAAATAATCCCGCTGCGCCTGAATCAGGTTAGCCGGCAGCCAGTCGCTCCGGTACCCGTCAAAGTAGTTGAGCGACACGGCCAAGCCCGGTGCAGGAATGCCCAGCTGGACGGCACGCTTCACAACCCCCCGGAGCGCTTCTTGACGATCTGTCACGAGGCGACCGAGATGGGAGTCGACCAGCAGGTTGGCAAGCGTCGGCTGCGCACGGTATGCGGCACGGATATCATCGAGCAGTGTGGACCGGATGATGCATCCGGCGCGCCAGATACGAGCCACATCCTCCAGGTTCAGACCATATTCGTACGCGTGCGAAGCCCTGAGTAAGAGCACCATTCCTTGGGCGTACGTGATGACCATGGCCGCGTAAAGAGCCTGATTAAGCTGTCTGAGAAATGGCCCGCGGCCTGCTCGCATTTTACGTGGGGGTCCACCCAACAATCGTGCTGCCGCTTCCCGCTCCGTTTTGAAGGCAGACAGGTCACGCATCGCCACCGCTATGTCCAGTGTCGGCACAGGTACCTGCAAATCCATCGCGTCCTGGGACGTCCATTTGCCCGTGCCTTTCTGTTTGGCTTCATCCAGGATCGAATCTATCAGCCGTTTTCCGGTGGCCAGTTCATCGCCACGGCAGAAAATGTCAGCCGTGATCTCGATCAGATAACCATTCAACTCTCCGCGGTTCCATGTATCGAAGACGGTGTGCAGTTCGTTGTCGGACAGGCCCAGGCCCCGCCTCAGCAGGTCATACGTTTCAGCTATCAACTCGAGAAGACCATACTCGATGCCGTTATGAACCATTTTCACGTAATGGCCCGCAGACCCGCCTCCCAGGTAAGTAACGCATGGCTCTCCATCCGCTTTGGCAGCTACCGCCTCGAGGACTGGCCTGACCCTTTCGTAAGCCTCCCTGGAGCCTCCGGGCATGATGCTCGGGCCGTGGCGGGCTCCCTGCTCTCCTCCGGAAACACCCACGCCCATGTAGAGAATACCTTTTTCAGCCAGGGCCCTGGTGCGAAGATCCGTGTCTTTGAAATAGGAGTTCCCCCCGTCGATGATGAGGTCTCCGCGCGCGAGGTGTGGAAGAAGGTCCTTGATCACCCCGTCCACCGGCGGCCCGGCAGGGACCAGCATCATCACCGCCCGGGGGCTGCGCAGCATGGAGGCAAATTCCGCCAGGCTCTCCGCACCACGGATATCGCGGGTCTCCGCTTCTCTTCGGAGTGCTTCTACTTTTGTCTTATCCAGATCGTAACCGGCAACCGAATAGCCGTTGTCTGCCATATTGAGCAGCAGGTTGCGCCCCATTACCCCGAGGCCGACCATCCCGATTTCATACGTTGCGCTAGTCATTGTTTTCCCCCTTCCCTAGCCCTACTTCCGCAAATTCTGTGAACGATTTTCCCTCATAGATTGGCCTGCAAGGCATCATTGTTCTGCCGGGTACCCGCGACCCGCCAAACTGCTACCACGCGGGTGGCCCCCTTACTCCGGAAGCGAAAGCCCATGTACTGCAAGGGCTTCCCGCGTTGATACGTAGTCCTTATGAACGATCCCCTGGATACCCAGACACCGGGCTGCCTCAACAAACATACCCCGGTCTTCAACGTAGACGACCTCCTCGCACGGCACCTGAGCAATGTCCATGGCTATGCGATAGATATCGTAATCCGGTTTTCGCACGTGAACGAAGCATGATGAGACAAAGCAGTCGATGAGCGTACGCAACTCGAATCGCTTGATGCGGTATTCCGTGAGCTCACGCCCCTCGTTGCTGACGGAGACGACCTTTAGCCCGTGAAACGCTTTTAGCTGGCGGATTAAATCGATCATCCTAGGATAGGGATGCGACTGGGCAAAGATGAACATCATGAAGGAATCTCGAGAAAAAGAACGCTCCTCGTAAAAGACACTGCGACTCAGATACTCCTCCAGGCTCAGCTTCCCTTCCTCATACGTGTTGAAGGTGAGGTGATGCCGCTCATCCATCTCGTTGAAGTCGATTCCGAATTTTTCTGCGGCGAGCTTTCGGGCGTTACGGTCCCAGCCATTGCTAAGCAGCACTCCTCCAAGATCCAGAAAGAGGGTGGTGATACGTGTGTTAGCCATGTGTGTTTTCCTCCTTTCAGCAGCTGTCAGACTAGGTCAGAAAATTATTCCTGCTTGCTGCCCTTGCGTTTCTCTCGTTGCTCTCGTTTCTCTTGTTTCTCTCGTTTAACCAGAGAAACCGGAGAAGCTAAAGAAACCAGAGAAACCGCTTCCAATCAGCACCAATCACCCTGCCCCGAGCCTTATCGCCTGGATCATCTCCAACACAGGAGCCGGGTAAACGCCCAGCCAGACAAGTGCAACAAACAAGGCGGCCAGCACAAGGCTACCCGTCATAAATCGAGTCGGGACGCTCACGCCGGGCTCAAGCTCACGAACGCACATTACGGCAATGACGCGCAGGTAATAGAAGAGACCGATCACACTATTTACGAGCAAGGTGATCACAAGCAGCCAGAGCATGGAACCCACGCCCGCCGCAACCAGATAAAACTTTCCGATAAATCCTGCTGTGAGCGGCATGCCTGCAAGGGATAGCAGCATCGCGGTGAAAGTAGCGGCGAGTACGGGCCGCCGTTTGATGAGACCGTGATAGTCTTCGATCTCGTCCGCATCGTTCTCTTTCCCGGATAGCACCGTAACTACCCCGAAGGCTCCCAGAGTCATCACGAAATAGGCCACAAGGTAGAAGGTGACAGCACTCACCCGTAGCGGTCCGCTCGAAAGAAAAGCGACAAGTAGATAGCCAAGGTGCGCTATTGACGAATACGCGAGGAGCCTCTTGATATTTGTCTGAAAGAGGGCGAGCAGGTTGCCGGTGAACATCGAGATTATGGCAATGATGGTGAAGATTACAAACAGGGAGCCGTACGCATGGAGCTCCACGCCGGAAAAGTAGCGCAGCAGAAGGGCAAAGACCGCACCTTTTGAGACTGTGGCAATGTAAGCCGTGACCGGCGCAGGCGCTCCCTGGTAGACATCAGGAGTCCACATATGGAAGGGCACGAGGGAAAGCTTGAAGCCGATGCCGATGATGATCATGACTATGGCGACCGCGTAGACCAGATCAATTGCGCCGGCAGAGGGAAGCTTCGATGCGATCTCGGGGAAACTCATGGTCCCGAGTTGCGCGTAGATCAGGGCCATGCCAAAAAGGAGAAACGAGGAAGATGCGGCAGCGAGGACGAGATACTTCAGCCCGGCCTCAATCATCAGCGGGCGCCGGTCGTAAGCGATCAGCGCATAAAGGGAGATACTGAGGATTTCGAGCCCGAGGAAAAACGATGCAAAGTGACTTGAGGCAACAAGGATAACCGAACCGAGCGTGGCAATGAGCAACAGTATGTAATACTCATCGGGGCTCTCCCGCCGACCATTCAGGTAGTCGTACGACGACAGGGTTACGGCGAGCAAACACAAGAGGATGAGACCCGAATAAAAAAGTGCATAACCGTCGATCAGGAGAAGAGAGGTCACCTGCGCCGGTACTTGTGATGAGATTACCGGAAGGATGAGAAAGGCCACCACTGTCGTAGCGAGCGTCAGAAAGTACGTCAGGCGATGATTCCGGTAACAGGCCACAGTGAGCATGACTATCACTGAAGCAGCGCTCAATACGATAAGCGGCAATATAGGCATCAAGGGTATGCTCATGGCGCCCTCATTGACTCAACAACATTCTGTATCTGGTCGAGGCTGTGCCTCGCCGTATCAATAAAGGGTCTCGGGTAGAGCCCCAACCAGAGGATACCAAGGATCATGGCTGTCATGGCCGCCATTTCTCTCAGCGAGAGGTCAGAGATCTTCCATCCCTCCTTCTTCGGACCATAAAAGACGCGCTGAATCATCCACAACGCATAGATGGTCGAAACAATGAGACCGCCGGCCGCCACCGCTGTCAGAAGGGCGCTCACGCTGTACGTTCCGAAAAGTATCAAGAACTCACCGACAAAGTTGCCCATACCCGGCAATCCGAGCGAGGCAAGCGCAAAGAAGAGCATGGCTCCGCCCATGCGCGGCGCGATTCCCCACAAGCCTCCCATGCGTTGCGTGTCCCGCGTGTGGACCCGCTCCTGCAACGATCCCACCAGCATAAAGAGGGCTCCCGTACCAACCCCGTGGCAGAGTATCTGGATGATCACGCCCAGGAGCGCAAGCTCCTTCCAGGCGAATATGCCGAGAAGCACAAAACCCATGTGGCTGACACTCGTATAAGCCACCAGCCGTTTAAGATCGGTCTGCGCGAAGGCGAGCACGGCTCCGTAAACGATGCCGACCACGCCTGCCACCATTGCCCATGGCGCGATCTGAAGTGCGGCTCCTGGGAAGAGAGGGACTGCGAACCGCAGGATTCCGTAAGCACCCGTCTTGAGCAAGAGTCCGGCAAGGATCACACTCCCTCCCGTCGGAGCCTCGGTGTGCGCGTCAGGGAGCCAGGTGTGAAAAGGAAGGGCAGGCAGTTTCACAAGAAAGGCAGCAAGGAAGGCCAGCATGAGCAGCAACGCTGTATTCGGATTCATCCTCGTGCCAAGCAATTCCGAATAATCGAAGGTATAGGTCCCTGTCTGACTGCCGTGAATGAAATAAATGGCCAGAATGCCGAGAAGCATTAAGAGGCCGCCTGCCTGCGTGAACAGGAAAAATTTTACGGAAGCGTAGGTCCGGTTCTCATGACCCCAGAGGGCAATGAGGAAGTACATGGGCACGAGCATCAGCTCCCAGAAGAAGTAGAAAAGAAAAAGGTCGAGCGCCAGAAAAACCCCGATTATGCCTGCCACTGTCCATGTCAGATTGAAGTGGAAGAGGCCCACCCGCTCCTGTATCTCCGTCCACGAGGCGATGGTCGCCATGATCCCGAGGAAGCACGAGAGCATGACGAGAAGAAGGCTTATCCCGTCAATAGCCAGGTGAAAGCCTATACCCAGACTCGTAATCCATGGTGCCTGCACTTCAACAAACCATGCACGGTTAGCCGTGAAATCGACTTCTCCGGGATAGTTTGCCCAGAGCAGCAGTACCAACAGCAAATCGATGCCGAAGGCTATGAGCGAGATCCAACGTGGCCATCGGTTTCCCATACGGCCGAAAAACCATGCCAGCGCACCTGCGACCGAAGGTATGAGGATCAACAAGGCAAGTATCATCCGAGCACCACTATGCCCATGAACAACAATGCACCAAGTGCTATTGCTGCAGCATACCAGCGTATCTTTCCCGTTTGTGTCAGGGCCAGCGCCATGGAAGAAACCGTGCTTACCCATGCGATGGCTCCATAGCCGAGATCGATCACATCCTCCTTATTCCAGTTGGCCGCACGCACGAAGGGCATCACAATGAGCCGATCGTACAGCCAGTCAAAGCCCCATCCGGAAAACCAATACGCGTGAAGCAGGGACCCTGCTGGCGTCCCCGAGATGCGTTCCGTCCAGCCCCGCCTCCGTAAGAATAACAGGTATGCCAGGTAAAGCCCGATAACGGAAGCGAGAGGGACGCTAATCTCCACAGCTGCGTTAAGAGCCCTGGCCGGAAGCTCAGGCAGAACGCTCTCCATGAAATCTGAGAAGAACGTGATGTTGCCGAGGCTGCGTGGCGTTTCTATGAGGCCGGTGACAATTGAGAGCGCAGAGAGGATCACCAAAGGAATCTTCATAGTAATGTCCGCCCTCTTGTGGAATGTAGCCTTCGCCTCTCCGAAGAATGTCAAAAAGACCATGCGGAAGGCGTACATCGAAGTAAGAAACGCCCCTGCAAGCCCAGCCAGCCATAGCCACCCACCACCAGCCTGTGATGACCATGCCTCCATAAGGATCAGGTCTTTGCTGTAAAAGCCGGCAGTCACAATCGGAAGGGCCGACAGAGATGCAGCTCCCACGAGAAAACACCAGAACGTCCCGGGGATCAGTCGTCTCAAACCCCCCATCTTGAACATGTTATGTTCTTCATCCAACCCCTGGATAACAACCCCTGCACAAAGAAAGAGCAATGCCTTGAAACAGGCATGCGTTACAAAGTGGAAGACGGCAGCAGACCAGGCTCCTACACCCAGGGCGAGGAACATGTAGCCGACCTGGCTTATTGTTGAATAGGCGAGGACTCGCTTGATGTCGTGCTGGGTAAGTGCGCTGACCCCGGCAATGAGCAGGGTTATCGCTCCTATCACGGCAATGGCTGTGAGCACGGGCGGTGCCAGCGTAAAAAGAACGTGTGTCCTGGCTATCAGGTAGACCCCGGCAGTTACCATGGTCGCAGCGTGGATAAGCGCGCTCACAGGAGTAGGACCTGCCATGGCGTCGGGGAGCCACGTCTGCAGGGGAAGCTGGGCTGACTTGCCCAGCGCCCCTCCCAGGAGCAAGGCGGAAGCAGCTATCGCTGTGCCGGACCCGACAGCCCATGTTATCTGGGCCCTTTGCACGGCATCCTGTATCTGCAGTGTGCCCAGGCTGACAAAAATGAGAAAGATACCAACAGCCATGGACGCATCGCCAACGCGGGTGACAATAAACGCCTTGATAGCGGCGCGTCCGTTCGCAGGATCACTGTACCAGAAGCCTATGAGCAGGTAGCTGCAGAGACCGACACCCTCCCACCCAAGGTATAAAAGCAAAAGGTTATCTGCCATGACCAGTGTCAACATCGAGCCGACAAAAAGATTCATGTACGCGAAAAAGCGGCTGTATCCCTCACTTCGGATCATGAATCCGGCAGAATAGAGAAGGATGAGAAAGCCAACCACCGAGACCACCAGTATCATAACCAATGAAAGGGCGTCGAGAGAGAAGCCGATGGCAGGGGTGAACCGGTCGACCGCGATCCACGTCCAGAGCCGCTGAGCGTATATGTTTTCCGGCCAGAACCAGATGAAATCCACACCCACAAGGAGGGCTACCGCTGCCGACAGCCCGACCGAGATCACTCCCAGACTCGCCGCAATCGGCCGGGAAAGTCGGCTACCCACCATGACCAGCACAACAAAACCGGCGCAGGGCAAAGCAGGTATCAACCAGAGAAGATCAAGCATGTCAGTCTCTCAGTCTGCTTGCAGCGTCAGCGTCAAGGGTCTTGAACTCCTGGTATAGTAAGAGCACCAGCGCAAGTCCGACAGACACCTCTGCGGCAGCCATTGTCAGGACAAAAATGAACATGACCTGACCGTCCGGCTGATTCCAGCGAGCACCGGCCGCGACAAAGGCGAGCCCCGCAGCATTCAGCATGATCTCCACGGCGAGCAGCATGAAGATGACGTTACGCCGCACGAGCAGGCCAACGAGGCCGAGAATAAAGAGAAGCCCTGCCAGGATGAGCCCATGCTCTGTCGGTATCTGTCCCATCAGTCGTTTCCTCTCCGCCTGTTGACCGCCGCCCCAGAAGACGTGCGGCGGCCGAGGTGGTACGCACCCACGAGCCCCGCAAGCAGCAACATCGAAGCCATTTCGACACCCATTAGATAAGGACCGAAAAGTGCAATGCCCACTTCTTTCGGTGTCACCTCCGCAACAGCCGCGGCCTTGCTTCCCCCGCGCGATAGTACCCAGACCAGCTCTGCGCCGAGTATGCAAACAAGAATCGACGGCCCGATCCATGTGTGAGGCCGCACCCATTGCCTCTCCTGTCCAACAGCCAGTGGTCCCAGATTGAGCATCATGATGACAAAGACAAAAAGCACCATGATTGCCCCGGCGTAAACGATGACCTCGAACGCTGCTGCAAAGTGCGCCCCGAGAAGGAAAAAGATCAATGCTACCGAGAGCAATGAAACGATGAGATAGAGCAGGGCATGTACCGCATTGAGCCTTGTGACCACCAGAAAGGTGGAAACAAGGGCAACAGCAGCGGCTATGTAAAAGACCGTAGTCATGTTGCCTCCGGCAAGGCCGTTGACTCGTTGACTCGTTGACTCGTTGACTGATAATCAGTCAATTGACAAACCGTGAGAGTAACAGTCATCTGATGTCTCCCGAATTTCCTAGGTTCACTATTCCTCCCCAATCAACCAATAATTAATCAACTAATCAACGGTCCTTCTGGCCCTCATGGCAAGAGGCTTCTCACATCCACGGGCGGCTCTTCCTCTTCTCCCTGGCCCTTCTGCTTGCCCTTGATGGCAAGACCTGCAATCCGGTAAAAATTGTAACCCGGGTATTTCCCTGGCCCGCTGATCAGCAAATCCTGCTTTTCATATACGAGACTTTGACGCTCATACTCTCCCATCTCGTAGTCGGGCGTGAGCTGGATCGCATAGGTCGGGCACGCGTCTTCACAAAAGCCGCAAAAGATACAGCGTGAGAAATTTATGCGAAAAAATTCCGGATAACGTCTGCCATGAGCGTCTTCGGTGGCCTGGAGCGAGATGCAGTCCACTGGGCAGGCCGCGGCGCAGAGATAACAGGCAACGCACCGCTCTTCTCCATCCGGGTCCCGCGATAAAATAATGCGCCCTCTCCATCGCGGCGGCATAAACTGCTTCACCTCAGGGTAAAGGATCGTTTCCCTTTTCCGCAGGAAGTGCCAGAAGATAACCCACATACTGCGCACTATGCTGAACGCATTGTCCACCCATCGATAGACCATGTTAATCTTCCTCATCTTTTCTTGCCCGTTTCTCTCATCCGTGACCCATGCCCCTTGACCCTGTCCTTCAATCATCCCTTCACCCCAAGTATAATCGCGCCCGTTATTACAAGATTGAGAAGCGACAAGGGCAACATGACCTTCCAGGCGTAATGCATCAGCTGATCGTAGCGGGGCCTCGGCAGAGACGCCCGGAGCAGGATAAAGCCGCAAATAGCAACACAGAGCTTGCCAAAGAACCAGACGATCGGCGGCAAGAAGGGACCTACAACAGCCGGTCCTTGCCAGCCGCCGAAGAAAAGGATCACGATAAATGCTGATACAAGGGTTATGCCAAGGTATTCGCCGATAAAGAACATCCCGAACTTCATGGCAGAGTATTCTGTATGATAGCCCGCGACGAGCTCGTTCTCCGCTTCGGGCAGGTCGAAGGGCATGCGGTGCATCTCGGCCACACCTGCCGTGACAAAGGTTATCAGCCCTACGAACTGCGGAATGCAGAACCAGATTCTTTTCTGCGCCTCGACAATATCACTGAGGTTGAAAGAGCCTGCGAGCATCACGACACCCATCAGGGAAAGCCCCATAAAAACCTCGTAACTGATCATCTGCGCCGCAGCACGCAGGCCTCCGAGAAGTGAATATTTGCTGCCGGAAGACCAGCCGGCGAGCGCTATGCTGTATACGCCGAGTGCTGCCATAGCGAGGAAGAAGAGGAGCCCGATGTTGAGACTCACCACCTGTATGCCCGGGGCAAACGGCACGACCGCGAATGCCATGAGGACCGTGAACATGATGATGGCCGGAGCGATCACAAAGACGGGCTTGTCGGCAAAGGGCGGGACCCAGTCTTCTTTGAACAACATTTTAATTGCGTCCGCTGCAACCTGGAGCAACCCGAAGGGCCCTGCCCGGTTGGGTCCGTACCGGTCCTGCCAGAGAGCGAGCAGGCGTCGCTCCGCATACGTGAGGCTTGCAGCGATTCCCAGCATCACGATGAGCACGGCGAATACGATGACCAGCTGGGTGATCACGCTGTTCATGCCACTCTCCTCACCGTTCCCCACACGGGAAGCAGAACCATTTCCACGCCCGGCAATCCGACCGGGAGGAACGCAACACCAGCCGGTACATCAGCTCTGAGCGCGCTTGGCAGCTCATAGCGCACGGTCGCGACCAGAAGCTCCACCCGCTCTCCCTCTGTCACGCCGAGGCTGGAAGCATCCTGAGGATTGAGGCCCACGTAAGCAGCCGGCGTGCGTTCGGCTATGGCAGGCGAGAGCGCGCTCAGTTCTTCAGAGCCGAATATGTGCTGAGCGGGCACAACCAGCCATCCGTCAGACCTACGTTGGAAGGGCCCAGGGACATCCTCAAAGTACTTCGAGCTGCTACCACTTGTCTCTTTCGGCTCCAGCAACCGCTTCCCGGGGTCACCACCAAGCAACGGACCGGCAATCTCGCTCTGAAATTTGTTTACAGACTGGATGGAGTTCCAGCCCGGCGCCCAGAAGCGGGTCATGAGCGGAGAGGGCGGCACACCTTCGTAGCCTTCCATCGAGAAGGCGAGAGGCGAATCCATATCTTCAGGTTGCTTTGGTTCGTTGACGCTTATGTTGGCCCCCATCGCGGTCCGGCCGCTGTAGCGGTGCGGCTGCCGCGGAATTTTCTGGCCGGCTATGCGAAACGAGGCGGGTGGTGCAGCGGCTGCCACCCGCGCAAACACGCGGCATGCCTGCCCAAGCGCAGAGATAATGCTGTCAGGGTCTTTCCATGACGCTGCCTCGCTCCGTCCCGAGGCAATCGAGGCCTTCACAAGCCAGCGCCAGCTTTCGAGCACTCCCTCCGGTGCCGGAAAGACTCTGTAAGAACGCTGCGCCCTTCCTTCATTGTTGACGAGGGTTCCATCGGCCTCTGCAAAGGTGGCCGCCGGCATTACCAGATCAGCCCGTGCCGTTGTGAGCGTTGTGGTCTGGTCAAGCACGATCACACGTTTGCAGGTTTCCAGGAACCGGTTTACCCGCGTAGCTTCGGCCCTTCGATAGAGGTCGTTTTCAAGCAGAATCACCGTGTCCGCCTCTCCCCGTTCAACCGCCTCAAATGCCGCCCCGAGCGGTTGTGCCTCCATGAGCGCGAGACCGAGCGAGTTACACTCGAGTGTCGTCAAACAAAGTTCCGCGCCCAATCCTTTAGCCTTTAGCGCCCGTGCGACGTTTCCGGCTGCTCTCATAACTGCGAGACTCCCGCAGCCTGGTCCCGATATAACCAGTGGCCGCTTTGCGCTGACCAGCGCGGCCGCTATGCGTTCGGCAAGAGAGCGAATGCCCTCACTCAACTCGGAAACGTCGGGAGCATGCGGGTCAATGGCATGGGCTACGGCAAACCCGAGCCTAGCGATGTCATCCGGCGCGGCGCGATACGTTGCGGTCGCGATCTCGTCAAGCATCGTCTGCTGCAGCCCTGCAATGAAGAAAGGACCTCGCTCGCTCTGAAGCGCGTTGCGCACGCCTTTGTCGTCCCAGAGCGGGATCTTCATGCTCACGGCAATCTCAAGCGGCTTCTGCCATACGGACTGCCTGAGTGCGAGATCGAGCATTGGTGCGGTATTCGTCACATCCTCACCAAGCAGAAAAACTGCGTCCGCCGTGGCAATGCGGGCAAGTGAAGGTGTGCTCGCAGGTCCGTTCTGGAGAATATCCACCTGGGCGGACAGCAGCTTATGTTCCGTTTCGGAAAAGCCTGCGTAAAAGCGTGCAGGACCGACGAGTGCCCTCAGCACAAAATTGGCTTCAAGGGGAGCCCTGGGCGAACCAATACCGATAACACGCGCGCCGCTGGAAATGGCCGCTGTCAGCGCGGCGATTGCCCTCTCGTTTGTCACGCGCTGAAGCACGCCATCGCGGGTTTCGCGGAGCATGGGCTGCAAAATTCTCCGCGCGCTGTTTACGAAATCATAGCCGAACCGGCCCCGGTCGCAGAGAAAATAGCCATTCACCTCACTGTTGTACCTGTTACGAATTCTCCGTAACGTTCCGTAGCGCTCGGCAGGGATCGTGTTGCAGCCGATGCCGCAATGCCTGCAGATGGAAGGCGCGGTTTGCAAGTCCCAACTGCGTGTATAGTGGCGCCTGAAGGTCTTATCCGTGAATACACCTGTCGGGCAAATCTCGACAAGGTTGCCGCTGAAGGAACTTTCAAGGACACCGTCCTGGTGCCTCCCGAAATAGACCGAGTCATGGCTGGCGAATACGCCGAAATCGCGGCCCATCGCATAGTCATTGTAAAAGCGCGTGCATCTGTAGCACTGGATGCAGCGGTTCATCTCATGGTTCACAAACGGGCCCAGGTCTTGATTGCGGTGGGTTCGTTTCTTGAACCGGGTCTTCCGATAGACATGGCCTGTCATTACGGTCATGTCCTGCAGATGACATTCACCTCCCTCGTCACAAACAGGACAATCGTGCGGATGATTCAGCATCAGCCACTCGATAACGCTCGCACGGAATTTCCTGGCATCAGGGTCGTCGATCGACAGGCGAGTGCCATCGTCCGCTGCTGTCATGCAGGACATCACGATCCTGCCTCTCGTATCTTTCTCATCCCTGAAGACCTTTACCGCGCACTGCCGGCAGGCTCCCACTGACTTTAGTGCCGGATGCCAGCAGAAATAAGGAATGTCAAAGCCCAGAGAGAGACAGGCCTGGAGCAGGCTCTGCCCCTCTTTGACGTCATAAGGTTTGTTATCTATGTAAATAGTAACCACGGTAGCCCTTCGTTAACGAACCCGTTACGCGTTACGAGTTACGAGTTAAACGCAAAGACTTCTTGCATGTTGTGGCCTGCCTAGGGTTGTTACCTGTAACCCGCAACTCGAAACTCGTAACAGTTTTTTCAACCGTGTTTCGTTTTCCACGGGCATTTCTTCTCCCTTATGTGCTGCTCAAAGTCCTCCCTGAAATCTTTCAGCGCACTCTGTAACGGCTCCACAGCGCCCGGCGCATGGACGCAATACGTCTTTCCAGGGCCAAGGGCCTGGCTCTGCCATGCGAGTACGTCGAGATCTTCCGGCTCCCCTTCTCCGCGTTCGATGGCTTCCAGGATTTTTACGATCCAGGGCAGTCCTTCACGGCAAGGCGTGCACCAGCCGCACGACTCGCGTGCAAAAAAGCGTTCCAAGTTAAGCACGAGGCCGACAGGGCAGGTTTTGTCATCGAGGATGATCATAGTGCCGGTGCCGAGCCGGCTCCCTGCCTTCTGCATCGAATCAAAGTCCATCTTCACGTCAAGATGTGCTTCTGTCAGAAAATCGGTCGAGGCACCCCCGGGAATGATGCCGCGCAACCTGTAGCCATCCTGCATCCCTTCCGCATACGCCTCCAGAAGCTCGCGAATGGTAGGGCCCATGGGCAGCTCCCATAGCCCGGGCTTTTTTACTCTGCCGCTCACTCCGTATATTTTTGTCCCTGCATCACTGGAAGGGCTTAAGGACTTATACCATGCGGCACCGTTCCGGATGATGTGAGGCACGTTCGAAAGCGTCTCCGCATTATTCACTACCGTTGGCCGGCCCCAGAGACCGCACTGTGCGGGAAAGGGCGGCCTGGACCTAGGTATGGCTCTTATTCCCTCCAGGGCATTCAAAAGTGCAGTCTCTTCACCACAGATATAGCGGCCCGCACTGGTATGCATCTTGATGTCCATGGTGAACTTCGAGCCGAGTATGTTCCTGCCGAGATACCCCTTCTCGTATGCTTCGCGCACAGCTGTCGTCAGGGACTTAGCCGATCCCATGTATGCCCAGCGCAGAAAGAGATAGCCGATCTCCGCATCGATCGCGTAGCCGCAGATGATCAGGCCTTCCAGGAGCTGATGAGGGTTGGCCTGCATCAGAAGACGGTCCTTGAAGGTACCCGGCTCCATTTCGTCCGAGTTGGATATGGCGTATCTGGGCCTGCGTAGATCAGACCCCACAGGGCAGGCGCTCCACTTCAAGCCTGTCGGAAATCCGGCTCCGCCTCTGCCTCTAAGATTGGACGCCTTCACCTCCTCCTGCACCTCGGTTGGAGTCATCTGGAGAAGAGCCTTGCGGAGACCCTCATAGCCGCCGGCCTTCTCATACTCCTCGATGCCGAGGGGCCGGCCGTCTACTCTCAAATGTTCTGTTAACGGTCTTTCCATCTCGTAAGTCCCTTGATGTCTTACTGCTTACTACTCACTGTTTACTATTTACCGTCTCACGGATACTTCTCCAATATCTCGTCTATCTTCACGCTGTCGAGGTCGCTATACAGGTCCTCATCGATCATCATGGCCGGCGCATGGTCACAGAGGCCCATGCAACTCACCGGAAGAAGCGTGAAACGTTTGTCGGATGTTGTCTCGCCCATACCGATGCCGAGCCGCTTGTTTATGTGTTCCAGGATGTTTTCGTGCCCCATTATGTAGCAGGTCAGACTGTCGCAGAGAAAGATCAGGTGTCTGCCGACAGGCTTGCGAAAAACGAAAGAGTAGAACGTTGCGACACCATCCAGTTCCTCCGGAGACATACCGACAAAGGGTGCTACGTCCCTGATCGCCTCATCCGATATCCAACCGCGGATCCGCTGCAGGGCTTGCAGGGCCTCAACAGAGGCAGATTGGGGGCACTCGCAATCCTCGACTTCCTTTTCTACCGCCTGCCGCTCTTCATCGGTCAACATGAATTACTCCGTCCTCCTCCTTAACCTTAACCTGCAGTTACGCTTTTACCTATCTACATCTGCTAAAACGTAATCTATGCTTCCCAGTATCGCTATCAAATCTGCCACCATCAACCCCCGGCACAAAAAGGGCACGGTCTGTATGTGAGCAAAGGACGGAGTCCGGATCCGCGTGCGGTAGGAGGCCGTGTTCCCATCGCTTATGAGGTAGTAGCTTTGATTGCCTTTGGCTGCCTCGGCGCCGACGCAGGCTTCACCTGGCGGGATGACAGGGCCCCAGCTCACTCCCAGGAAATGATTGATAAGTGTTTCAATGTCGCGCATGGTCTTTTCTTTCAGCGGCGGCGTTGCCAGAGGATGCTCGGCCTTATAAGGCCCGTCCGGCATGTTTTTGAGACACTGTTCAACAATCCGAAGACTCTGGCGCATCTCTTCGATCCGTATCACACACCGGTCATAGCAGTCGCCGTTGGAAGCGGTAGGGATGTCGAACTCAAATTGCTCGTATCCGGAGTAGGGACGTTTTTTTCGGAAATCCCACTCGAGGCCGCATGCGCGCAGATTGGGTCCCGTGACGCCCCATTCTATAGCCTCATCAAGGGTGCAAACACCTACACCCTTTGTACGCGCCTTCCAGATCCCGTTTCTCATCACGGTCTTGTCATACTCATCCAGCCTGTGAGGAAGGTACACGAGGAAATCCCTCACGAGACGGTCCCATCCTCTGGGCAAGTCCTGCGCAACACCACCGATGCGGAACCATGCGGGATGCATGCGCCCGCCTCCGATCGTCTCAATGATCTCGAATGCGCGCTCCCTGTCGTTGAAGGTGAAAAAGACGGGAGACATGAATCCTGTGTCTTGAGCGAACGTCCCGTAGTAGACGAGATGACTGATGATACGGAACAGCTCGCACACCATGACGCGGATCACCTTCGCTTTGTCAGGCACTTCGATACCTGCCAGCTTCTCAACAGTAAGCACGTAGGGCATCTCGTTCAGGAAACCGGCGAGATAATCGATCCGGTCGGTATAAGGGATGAACGTGTGCCATGACTGACGTTCTCCCATTTTTTCGGCCCCCCTGTGATGGTAGCCGATGTCCGGCACAGCATCGACAATCACTTCTCCGTCCAGCTCCAGCACGATACGCAAGAGGCCGTGGACGCCGGGATGATGCGGCCCAAAATTGAGGAACATAAAATCGCCCCTCTCGCTATGCCTCTTCATACCGTACTGCTCGGGATGGAACTGCAGCGCTTTTTCTTCGGCCTCGGCCTTCTCGGGCGGTAGCCGGAAAGGCTCCATCTCTGTTGCCCGCGCCGGATGTTCCTTGCGAAGCGGATGACCCTGCCAGGTCTGCGGCATCAAAATACGGAATAAGTGAGGGTGACCTTCGAACGAAATACCGAACATGTCGAACACTTCCCGCTCGTACCAGTTGGCGGCGGGCCATAAAGACACAGCGCTGGGAACGGAGAGCTTTTCGTCTTTCAACGCAACCTTGATGCGAACATCCTGATTCCTCTCGTAAGAGAGGAGATGATAAACTACCGTGAAATCAGCGTCAGGCTGTCCTTGCCGGTGGACTCTCACGCGCTCGTCTATCGCTGTCAGGTCGTAGAGTGTCCGAAATGGCTTCTGGAGGTCCGTTTTGAGATATTCGAGGGCGTTGCGTAATCTGTCGGCCGTTACCCAGAATGTCGGAATGGCGTCGCAGGTAGACTGTTCCGTAACGGCCTTCTCGCCGAGTCTCTGCTGCAACTTCTCCATAATCTCGGAACCACTATTCGACGAAAGCATACGTACCTTTTCAGGGAAGATATCGGGAAAGCGCCATCAAACCTCGTCAGGAGGACGCAGCAGTGTCGCACCAGCTCTCTCTGCCCTCTTCACGTCGCGCATCGCCGCCCTCCTCGGCTTGCCCACCCCTTGCGGACCTATCACCCAGCTCAAGGGGCGCTTCTCCTTGGCTACGGCTTGCTGAAGCAGCATAAGACCTTCCTCAAAGGCAGCCGGGCTGGGAGGACACCCGGGTATGTACACATCCACCGGGAGAAATTTGTCTACCCCCTGCACCACGCTGTAGATGTCATACATGCCACCCGAGTTGGCACAGGAGCCCATCGAGATGACCCAGCGTGGTTCCATCATCTGATCGTAGAGCCGCTTGATTACGGGGGCCATTTTTATAAAGACGGTACCAGCAATCACGATGACATCGGCTTCCCGGGGTGTACTGCGGATCACTTCTGCGCCGAAGCGGGCAATGTCGTACCTACTCGTGAGACTCGTTGCCATCTCTACGTAGCAGCATGAGAGACCGAAGTTGAAAGGCCACAGAGAGTATTTGCGTCCCCACGCCACCAGCTCTTCGAGCCTCGACAGAAGCACGCTGCGGTGAACGTACTCATCAACGGAAGCCTCTCCGTCATTCCGGAGAGAGGGACCGTCAGCCTTGTGGAGTGACCAGGACATGAAATGGCTCATGCAATCGAATCCTTTATTCTGCGCCAGCTATAGGTCTATCCTTTGTGCCGTTCCTCGGCCTTGAGGAACCCCAGTCGAGTGCACCCATGGACCAGACATAGGCGAGCCCAGCCACCAGTATCACGATGAAAATGAGAGCCTCGATAAACCCCGCCCACCCGACCTCCCGCAGAGAGACGGCCCACGCAAAGATGAAAACGGCCTCCAGGTCGAAGATAACGAAAAACATGGCGACGAGGTAATACTTCACGTCAAACTGCATCCAGGCCGACCCGGTCGGGACTATGCCCGATTCGTAAGGCTCTCCAGTCGCCCTGTCTCTGTGCTTCTCACCCAGGATAGAAGAAAGGCCGACCATAAGCGCTACCAGCGCAACAGCGGCGACAAAATAAATTCCAAGGGGCCAGAGTGCGTCCATAGACTCAATCTAATCCGTTGTGCCTGCATGTCAAGGTGTGAGCCGTTTATTCAGCTCCTCTTTTTGTGCGGACCTGTCTTGTATTCGGACGATGACGCATTATAGTGAAAACAGGGGACAAGCTTTAATGAAGCATGCATGGGAAAGGGGAGAGACATGAAAGAGTACGACGTAATCGTGATTGGGTCCGGCTCAGGGCTGAGCCTGGTCCATAAGGCATTGTCGGAAAAGGCCAGAGTAGCGCTGGTAGCCAGGGAGTATCTTGGGGGTACCTGTCTTAACGTCGGCTGCGTACCGTCAAAGTTGTTGATATACCCGGCAGATCGCATCATGGAGATAGAGGATACAGGCAAACTGGGCATAACGGCTCCCATAAAGGGTATAGACTTTAGCGGTATCATGGAACGGATGCGGGCATACATCCAACGAGGTGTTTCATTCTTGAGGGAAGATACCGTCAGCACAGAGAATCTCGACTTTTACGAGGCAGAGGGCCATTTCATCGGTGACTACACTCTGCAGGTGCACAATGAGACAATAGACGAGCAGATAAGAGGACGTAAGATATTCATAGCATCAGGCACAAGGCCGCTGATTTCCCCTGTTAAAGGCTTGCAAAATGTTGACTACTTGACCAACGAGACTCTCCTTTCGCTTCAGAGGCTGCCGGAAAGCGTGCTCGTTCTCGGCGGGAGCTACATCGGCGTCGAATATGCCCATTTCTTTTCTGCCATGGGCTCGAAGGTGACCATCGTGGAAAGGCTGGAAAGGCTCGTCGCGTTCGAAGAGCCGGAGATATCGGACCTGCTGAAAAAGGAGATGGAGAAACGCATGACCATCTACACAGGCACGACCGCCATCGAAGCGCGCAAGAAAGGAAGTGGCGTTGCCCTTTTGCTCAAAGAGGAAAGTACCGGGCAGGAAAAGGAGGTTGCGGCCGAAAGGCTTCTTGTGGCCGCCGGGAGGGTATCAAACGCCGGCCGTCTCGATCTCCCAAAGACGGGTGTGGAGACGGACAGGGCCGGCTTCATAAAAGTCGACAACTACCTCCAGACCTCCAAGGAGCACATATGGGCGGTAGGTGATGCAACGGGTAAGCAGATGTTCACCCATGCAGCAGATAAGGAGGTCGAAGTCGCCTGGCACAATGCCACCCACGAGGAAAAGACAGAAATGAATTTTGCTGCGGTTCCCCACGCGGTTTACAGTTATCCGCAGATTGCCTCCATAGGCCTCACGGAGGCCGAGGCGAGAAAAACCTACCAGGTCCTGGTGGGCAAGGCCAATTATAATGACGTGGTGCAGGGTGACGCAAGAATCGAAAAAGATGGTTTCGCAAAGGCCATTATAGAGAGGGATACCGGCCGCATCCTCGGCTTCCATATTATCGGGCCGGAGGCTTCAGTGTTGATTCAGGAGGTCGTCAATGCGGTGGTGAATAAAGCCGGAGTTGATTCGATCACTGACAGCATGCACACATTTCCTTCGATGTCAGAGTTGATCCCGGAGACGCTCAACAGGGCAGAGTAGTTTAAAACGACTCTACTACTTGACAGCAAGAGACCGTATCCTGTACGTTTATGACCACAATGAATATCATTGTTTCCGGTTCGCTCGCCTATGACAGGATTATGGATTTCCCCGGGCACTTCGCAGAGCATATCCTGCCCGAGAAGATACACGTCTTGAACGTCTGCTTCCAGGTCAATGGGGTGAAAGAGAAATTCGGCGGTACAGCCGGCAACATTGCGTACGCCCTTACCCTGATGGGCGAAAAGCCCGCGATCGCAGCCACCATCGGCTATGACTACCATAGATACCTTGAATGGCTGAAGAAGAATGGGATCACTACGGAGAACATCAAGATCATAGAGGACGAGTGTACCGCAGGCGCCTACATAACGACTGATCAGGCTGACAATCAGATCACGGGCTTCAACCCGGGCGCAATGAAATACTCCTCCTGTCTTGATTTCGACAAACTCAATCCACGGGATACCACCCTTATTATTTCTCCCGGCAATCTGGAGGACATGATCAACTATCCGCGCGCCTGCAAAGCCCGAGGCATCGACTATATTTTTGACCCCGGCCAGTCACTGCCCATGCTGGATGCGAAGGACCTGGTGCAGGCCATAGACGGGTGCAGAATTCTGATCTCAAACGACTACGAACTGGACCTCATCATGAGTAAAACCGGCTTAGGTAAAGATCGCTTGCTCAGGCTTGCGGAGGCTATCATTGTCACGCTGGGTGAACTGGGATCAAAGGTTTCTACCCTGGATAGTGAGATACAGATTCCTGCTGTGAAGCCGAGGAAGGTGAAAGACCCAACGGGCGCCGGCGATTCATACAGAGGCGGATTGATCAGCGGCCTGGTGAGCGGTCGAGAGATCGAACAGTGTGCCAGGATGGGCAGCGTATGCGCTTCCTTTGCCGTAGAATGCTATGGCACTCAGGAATACAGATTTAGCCTGGACGATTTCAATGAGAGACTGAACGAGTGCCGCTGATCCGGTCTACCCAATTTCTTCACAGGTTCTGCCCCTTGACCCTGGCCCCTTGACCCGTGACCCTGCTTTCACAACGGCATCCATGTGCAGTCGCCCTTTTCCATCAGCAACCTTGCTTCATCGGGCCCCTCTGAGCCAGACGCGTAATTGGGGAACCCCCCGACTTCCGTTGTCGCCTCCAGTTTCTCGATCAGAGGCGTGAGCAGCTTCCAGGTCTGTTCCACAGCCTCCTCCCCCAGGAAAAGCATCCGATCCCCGAGCATGCAGTCGAGGAGCACCCACTCATATGCATCCAGTCCCGCTGACCCAAAGGAAAAATTCATGACTACAGGCCCAGGGTTGAGGCAGAATCTCGTACCCGGTTTCTTCGTCTGGAAGGTGAGACCGATACCCTCATCGGGCTGGACCCTGAAGATGAGCGTATTCGGCTCAATAGAGTTCTCCAGCAGATTGGCAAACATTACGTGAGGCACTGCCTTGAAATGAATCGACACCTCCTGTCTGGCCCGCTTGAGCCTTTTACCGGATCGCAGATAGAACGGGATGCCGGTCCAGCGCCAGTTGTCCACCAACACTTTCATCGCTGCATAGGTAGCCGTTGTCGACGTGGGGGAGACGCCTGGCTCCTTCCGGTACGCAGGAACAGACTCTCCATCGATCTCGCCCTTCCCGTACTGCCCGATGGCAACAAACTCAGCAAGTCTATCGAGGGGAAAAGGCCTGATAGAACGAAAGACCTTATTCTTCTCATCCCCTACCGCATCGGCGTCGAAGGCTACCGGGGGCTCCATCGCTGTGAGCGCGAGGAGCTGAAACAGGTGACTTTGGAACATGTCCCTGATCACGCCGGCTTCCTCATAGTACGCGGCCCTGTGTTCAACGCCGAGGGTCTCAGTGACCGTGATCTGTACGTGATCGACGTAGTTGCGGTTCCAGAGCGGCTCGAAAATGGCATTGGCAAAGCGGAACATCAGCATGTTCTGGACTGTCTCTTTGGCGGTGTAATGGTCAATGCGGAAAACCTGCTTTTCCGAAAAACATGCCTGGAGAAGGCGGTTCAGGTGTTTCGCCGATTCGAGATCACGGCCGAAAGGCTTCTCGATAACCGCGTACGGATAGCCGCTCTTACGCATCTTCGTGAGTCCGGCTTTGTCGAGATTGCCCGCCACCGTTTCAAAGACAGTCGGCGGTATCGCAAGGTAGAAGATACGATTGCCGGCTGTCTGATATTTCCTTTCCAGAGGCTCGAGCTTATCCTTCAGGTTGCTGACGTAAGAGCCGGCCTCGTCGAAATCGAATGAAGAGTAGTGGAGCTTCGCGGCGAAGTCAGCCCATCCCGTCTCGTCATAATCGGTAGGCGCCCCGTTCTTAACGGCAGCGCGCATTGTCTCAAGATACTGGTCACGGCTCACCTCAACGCGGTCGACACCAAGCACAAAAAAATGTTCAGGAAGGAGCTTCTGCTTGTGAAGGCGGTAGAGCGACGGCATCAGTTTTCGCCTGGTCAAGTCCCCGTACCCGCCGAAAATCACGGTACAGGCCGGCGGCGCGATTTCAATCTCGCACGTTCCGATTGTGCGGAAACTCGGTCTTATTTCAACCTGCGCCGAAGTTGCTCCCATAGTTTCACCCGTCAAGATTGTTTAATCAGGGCATTCCAGTCCGCCGAGAAACGCTCCATACCCTTGACTGTCAGGTCGTGAGAAATGTTGTACTCCTGCCATTGTTTCGAAAGGTCTATATCTTGATACGGCATGGCCGCAAGTTTTCCACAATCGTACGTATAGTCATCCTTTGGCATCGGGAGCCCCTTCTTACCCCATTCCTTAAGAATGGCAAAGGGGGCAGTAATGATATCGGAGCCCAGCTTGATCGCGCATAGCAGGTGATCAAGCGTTCTCACGCTCGCTGTTAATACTTCTACGTGACCATCTCCTTTGCTGTACATTTTTAAAATGTTAGCGATTAGGTCCATGCCGTTCTCTCCCCTGTCGTCAAGACGGCCAATGAAAGGTGAGACAAAAACCTCACCCTTTTTCGCACCGCGTGTGGCGGCATAAACCGCGGCTGCCTGCTCCTGCGAGAAACAGAGGGTCATGTTGACCCGAAGCCGCCCCTTTACCGCCTGTTCGGCTGCTTTCAGGCCCTCTTTCGAAGTGGGGAACTTGATGTGCGCGTTGGGGATCCAGCCAAACATCTCTTTCCCCTGGCGCAGCATCTGATCGGCGTATGTGGCGGGGTCAGCGTAGACCTCGACCGAGATCGACCCCTGGGGGATCATTGCCGAGATTTTTTTTACCAGGTCATGGTAAAAGGCGATGATCTCTTTCTCACTGAAGCGAACCCCTCGATCAATAGCTTCGCGGACCTCAGGGTTCTTCGAGATGAGCGTGGGGTTTGTTGTCTGTCCGTCAAGGAATCCGAGAAGGTCGATCGCTTGCCTTGTCTCGTCAGGGTCTCCCCCGTCCAGAAATATTCTCGTTTTCAGTCCAGCGGGTCTCATAGTATCTCCTTTACCTTTTTGACGATCGCGCCTTTCGATATCTCCTCGTAGTCGATGAGCTCGTTAGGTTTGCCGCTCCTCGGCATCTTTCTTACGGCGAGTGAGTAAACAGATATCGCTTTGCGGCTATCTGCGAGAGCGCTTCTCACTGCTTCGCCGATGCCTCCTTCCGGCCGATGATCCTCGACGGTGATGATATTTTTCACCCCTTCTGTCGCTTCGTCAAGCGCCTCTTTCTCGATGGGTTTTATGCAATAGAGGTCGATCACACGCGCCTGAATGCCTTCCTTCTTGAGTTCGTCGTATGCGCTGAGAGCCTCAAAAACGGTCGCCCCCGCCGCTATCAGAGCGACAGCATCGTTCTGGCCTCGCCTCAGTGTTTTGAATTTTCCAATGGGGAACGTATCCTTCGGACTATAGAGAAGCGGTGTTGCCTCCCTCGTTGTGCGAATGTAGACAATACCCTTCTGCTTTGCCGCTTCTTCGACAAGCCGTTCCGTCGCGTAGGCATCGCAAGGATAAAGCACCACGCTGTCCTGGATTGTTCTGAACATGGCAATGTCTTCGAGGCCCATCTGGGAAGGACCATCCTCACCTATGGACACACCCGCATGGGAGCCGACAAACTTGATATTCGCCCGTGAGTACTGGCTCATCCTGATCTGGTCGAAGGCGCGCGTGAAGAATGCTGCGAAGGTTGAAGCAAAAGGTATCTTTCCGCTGGTTTCGAGTCCCTGAGCCACCCCCACCATGTTCTGTTCAGCAATGTACATCTCGAAATACGCATCCGGGTAAGCATCCTTGAAAATTTCCGCAAAAGTGGAGTTGCTCACTTCCCCGTCCACGGCCGTGATGGCGGGGAATGCCGGTTTGATACGTTTCAACGCATTGCCGTATGCTTTTCTTGTTGCGATCGGTTTGCCTACCTCGTACGACGGCTCCGGAATGGCCGTCGGTATTGGGTTTCCAGGTTTCAGATCTTCCGGTCTTGCTATCTTGCCGCGCAAAGACCTGTCCACCTCGCCTAAACCCGGGAGTGCCTCTTCAAGCTGTTGTCTGCTCAGCGGCTTACCGTGCCAACCGTTCTTATCTTCAACTAACGGTACACCCTTGCCTTTAATAGTCCTGGCGATGATCATCAAAGGCTTGCCCGTGCCTTTCACTGCTTTTTCATAAGCAAAGAGGATCTCCGAAAAGTTATGGCCGTCGATCAGAATCGTTTCCCATCCGAAGGAATTGACCCTCTTTGCGTAGACGTCAAGGTTCCACCCATACATGGTTTCTCCGCGCTGGCCCAACCGGTTCACGTCAATGATGCCCACCAGGTTGTCGAGCTTGTAATGCGCGGCGATCTCCAATGCTTCCCATTGCGAGCCTTCTGCCATCTCACTGTCACCGAGGAGCACGTACGTCCGGTAAGGGAGCTTATCAAGATACTTGGCGTTCAGGGCTATTCCGACGCCGATCGGAAGGCCCTGTCCCAAAGAGCCTGTCGCTGCCTCGACGTAGCGGAAGTTAACGGTGGGGTGACCTTCCAGGGGACTGCCGAACTTGCGATAGGTCATCAGCTCCTCTTCCGTAACTTTTCCTGCTGCGGTCCATAAAGCATAGAACAAAGGTGAAGCGTGCCCTTTCGAAAAGATGAGACGGTCGTTGTTCGGGTGCTCCGGGTGGTCGGCATCATATCTGAAGTAGCCGCCAAAAAGAAGCGCGGCCATAAGATCCGTGGCAGAGAGAGAAGACGTGGGGTGCCCGGAGCCTGCTTCCGTGGTACAGACGAGAATGTAGTAACGAATCAACCTGGCCAGCTTTCCCAGTTCTGCTTGGTCAACCATGATCTTGCCCTGCCTTCGTTTTTTGAGTGGCCGTGAAACTGCTGATCGCAGGCCCTCTTTGTGTCTTTTCAGAAGCATCGTGATCTGATCGTGACGTGGCCGATCAAACCTGCTTAGAATCTAGAGCGGGCCTTTTTCATTGTCAAGGTGAGGGCTACCCACGTGGGACAAATCCGGAGGAGGAAGGCGAATCGGTATTACTTGACGTAAGGCAGCCAGAGCTTTCCTCGATAGACCAGTCGGGTTGTGTTGTCAGAGGGCGTGGATGGGCGGCCGTGAGAGGCGTCGAGAGCAGCTTGCTCGACTGTACCTGTTTTGTATGCTTCGTATTCAGGATCCCAGGGGTAAATCAGGACAGTCTCTCCCGAGATGGTAACGCTGACGGGAAGCACCGGGGGTTTCCTTTCTGCGCCTCGCAAGGAGCCCACGAAAGAGTCGAGAGTATCGAACCGGGCCACGTCTTCAAGCGTTTTCAGCGTGGGCGGACTTAAAGGTACAGCCCCCTGGGCATTCGCTTCCAGCGCCGGTCTTGGGGCGATCCAGATGCCGTCGGTCGTCTCCTTCAGATCGGGGCTCGCCTCCTGGTCTAAAGGATGGCGCGCAACGAAGAACCTCGTGTCGAACCGCACCGGGTTTGCTTCTGGTGTTATCCAGTGCGTGTAGTAATAGAGTTGATCGAGGGCAAGGAGGAGATGTTCCTCCCTCGCGAGTTCAACCATGGTGAGCTGACGTGCGTTGAGCTTCTTTCTATAATCGACAAATCTTTCCTGCTCCGCTTCATTCAAGAGCTGAAAAGGCGTCCCATCCGTCCTGCAGGCGAGCAGCACGCCGGCCTCTTCAAACAGCTCGCGAATAGCTGCAACACGATACCCGGGAAGATCCGCAGGAAGACGGCCAGCGTTGTTCGTGCCCCACGAAGTCCCGGTTACACAACAGGAAAGCACTTCTTCGCTATCATCACCTTTGTCGACAGTGCCTCCGGGGTACACGTAGTTGCCCGCCATGAAGACGCTTTTCTGGTGTCGCCTCAGCAGGAAAGCCTCAAATCCTGTCGGGTGTTGTTCTCTTAGTAACATGACGGTGGAGGCGGGTCTTGGCGTGGCGGGCGTACGCTTACTCCTCAAGCTCGGTGAGCGCTACTTCGGCGGCGAACTGTACCCCGCTGTCCTTATCCTGCAAGGCGTTGATGAGGTATTTCGCGGCTCTCTGGTCTTTTATCTTTCCGAGAGTCCATGCTGACCAGCGGCGGACGTTGGCGCTGGGATCCTGCAGATTCTCTATCAGCTTCTTGACCGCCGGTTTTCCTATCCTTTGCAGGGCAGAGGCTGCACCTTCCCGCACGTAGCGCACCTCGTCGTCCAGCGCTTTAATGAGGGGATCAATGGCGATCGGATCCTCCAGCTCTCCGAGGGCATTAGCCACTCCCCAGCGCACACCCCAATCCTTGTCGTGCAATGCCTTGATCAGAGGGCTTACGGACCGCTTGTCTCTGATTTCTGCGAGCGCGGTAGTCGCTTCCTCTCGCACGTATTTGTTCTCATCCTGTAGCGCCTTGATGAGTGGCTCCACAGCGGATTTGTCCTCGATCTCGCCGAGGGCGATTGCCGCTGCCTCTCGCACATACCTATTCTCATCCCCTAATCTGGCGATGAGGGGTTCACATGCTTTCTTGTTTTTGGTGGCCCCGAGTACATGGACTGCCCTCCACCTGATGTCCCAGTCGCTGTCCTTGAGAAGCAGAAGTAGCTCTTCTATCACCGGCTCTCCCAGGTTGAGGAGGGCCTTTTCTGCGGTTCGCCTCATTGATTCATCCCCACTCTTAAGGGCCTGAATGAGAGGCTTTATAGCCCTCTTATTCGCAAGGTCGCCCAAGGAAGTCACAGCGCCCTCACGCACGTACTTATCCTTGTCCTTTACTGCGGCGATAAGGGCGGGAACCGCGCTTTGATCCCCTATCTGACCAAGTGCCCAGGCTGCGCCTTCCCGTACATATTCATCTTCATCTTTGAGCGCGGCAAGGAGGGACTTCACGGCCCTCTTGTCTTTCATTTTGCCCAGGGCTTCCGTCGCGTTGAGTCGCGTTTCCCATTCCGGGCTAAGCAGGGCCTCGCTCCACCGTTCAAAATCAGAAGTCTTATCGGTGCGTCGTGGCATGGACATATTCTTTTATCACAAAACAGGGTGTGTAAGAAAGATAAATATGATAGAGTCAAAACCTACTGCCATGCTTATTAAGCCGCTGACATTAAAACGAGGTGCAACCGTTTGCCTGGTTGCCCCTGCTTCTGCCGTGGTTGATGTGGCGTCTCTTGAAAGAGGCAAGCGCCTCCTTGAAGAACGCGGATACCGGGTGGTCGAAGGGGCACACGTGCGGGATGCCATGCTCCTTTTTGCGGGTGAAGACGAGAATCGAGCAGATGATTTGAACCGGGCCTTTGCTGATCCTGCCATCGATGCTATCTTCTGCGTCAAGGGAGGGGCGGGCACTGCCCGGATGCTGCCCTATGTAGACTTCGGGCTCATTTCCCGGAATCCCAAGATTTTTGTCGGCTATAGTGACATAACCATACTGCAGATCGCCATGCTGAAGAGGTGCGGGCTCGTCACTTTCTACGGACCCATGGTTGCGACAGAGTTTGGTCAGTCGTTCACGCCCTTTACTGAAGCTGCGTTCTTCAGAATGCTGACAACCCCGGAAGAGAGCATACAGGTACGGAACAGGCCGGGCAGGAAGATGCTCACGCTATACCCTGGCGAAGCTAGCGGACAACTCGTTGGAGGGTGCCTGTCAATTTTTGTCTCCACACTCGGGACAGAATGGGAAGCCGATACGCAGGACAAGATTCTTTTCTTCGAGGATATCGATGAAAGGCCTCATCGCATTGACCGTTATCTGACACAGCTGCTCCTTGCGAATAAGCTGCAAGCAGCGAGTGCAGTAGTCTTTGGTAGCTTTACCCGTAGTGAATATACGACGCGTGGAGATCATGTGGAGCCGCGCGTACGACTGCTCGACATCATCAAAGACCGGCTCCTCCCTTTACAAAAACCCTGCCTCTATGGCCTCCAGTTCGGGCACGTGCGGGACAAGCTGACCCTGCCCAACGGAGGATACGCGTTTCTCGACGCAACTCAGCAGCGGCTAGTTGTAGAGCCTGCTGTCCGTGCATAAAGTCAGACCGCTAGGCCCGGGCGTAGGACGCCGGTAACTGTATTTGGTGCTGACGATTGACAAAAACGGCGCTCTCCTCTATAGTTTTACGGACTGCCGCCCTCAAATCTCTCGAAAGGGTATCCTGTGAGATCGAAAAAGTCTCCTGAAAAACTGGACTCCAGAGAGCAGGAATTGATGATGCTCCGGAAAGTGGCTGAGTACGTGAGCAGCAACCTGGAGCTGGAAGAGTTGCTGGGCAGAATACTCAAGATGGTGGGAGAGATCACCTTAGCCGACTCCTGCTTCATATATCTTTATGATGCTCAGCACCATGAGCTTGTGTTGAGGGCATCGAGCAACCCCCGGACAAACACAGTCGGAAATATCAGGCTCAAACTGGGCGAGGGCGTAACAGGCTGGGCGGCAAAAGAGAAGACGCCGGTTGCGCTCACACGGGAGGCCTACAAGGACCCGCGCTTCAAGAGCTTTACCAACCTTGCCGAGGACAAGTACGAATCGTTTTTGGCGGTCCCCATCCTTTCGAAAAATGAGATCATCGGGGTAATGAATATTCACAGCAAGAAGGAGCACCAGTACCCTGAGTCTCAGATTAACTTGCTCTTCACCATTTCCCGCTACCTGGGCAGCGCCATAGAGAATGCGATTATCTACCAGGAGGTCAAGAAAAAGGCAAAACAGCTGGACCTTCTATCAGAGATAAGCAGGACTATTGTGTCGGATTATTACCTGAAGGAGATACTGCAGCTCATCGTAACCACTACGGCGCAGGTGATGGGTTCCAAGATCTGCTCCATAATGCTCCTCGACGAGAAGAAACAGGAGCTTGTGATTGCGGCTACTCAGAGCTTGAGCCAGGAGTATCTCACCAAGCAGAATCTGAAGGTGGGGCAGTCGATCAGCGGCAGGGTGGTGAAGGAAAAACGACCGATCACGGTGCGGGACGTGAGGAAAGAACCAGGGTTCATGTATCCCGAGATTGCCAAGAAAGAGGGGCTGGTGTCGATGCTCTGTATTCCCATGCTGATCAAGGACAGGGTCATCGGCGTCATCAACTTTTACACGCAGAAAGAGTACAGCTTTTCCAGGGAGGAAACAGATATTCTGCAGGCGATTGCCAATCAAGCGGCCGTGGCAATAGAGAATACGCGGCTCGATCAGGAGATTCTCGCGGCTAAGGAGGCTCTGGAGACGAGAAAGTTGGTGGAGCGAGCGAAAGGCGTGCTCATGAGGGAGCTGAGTATTCCTGAGGACGAAGCGTATAAGAGAATCCACAGAAAAAGCATGGATCTGCGTAAGAGTATGCGAGAGGTGGCAGAGGCGATCATTGTTGCTTCGGATATGAGAAGGTAAGTGGTGAGGCGCTAAACGCTTGACAGACAGCGCGTTCTGCGCTACAATTGATGAATAAAAAAGACACTGATGTCTTTCAGTTGTCGATGAATGATAGAAGAATAGGACTGAGGCGTCCTTAACCAGCGGGTTGAGGACGCCTTTTTTGTTGCGGTGATTGGCAGATGGAGACAACAATTCGAATAGCGCTTGCGCAGATAAACTGCACGGTGGGCGACCTCAATGGTAACTGCCGGAAGATTCTGGAGTACGCGGAAAAGGCAGAAAGATACGCCGCGGATATCGTCTCCTTTCCAGAACTGGCCGTGACAGGCTATCCGCCCGAAGACCTTCTCCTGAAACCCAAGTTCGTGGAGGACAATGTAGCTGCTCTGCAGGAGTTGTCCCGGTCCATCCGGAATATCGTCGCGGTCGTAGGTTTCGTGGATAAGGGCCGCCGCGGAGTTTATAACAGTGCTGCCGTCATAAGCGCTGGGGAGATTAAGGGCATATATCATAAGATGCGTCTCCCCAATTACGCTGTCTTTGATGAAAAGCGCTACTTCAACTCAGGCAAGAACCCCCTTGTTTTTCTGTTCGGGCAGCACCCGTTCGGCGTAAACATCTGCGAAGATATCTGGATGCCGGGCGGACCGACAGCGGCACAGGCCCGTTACGGGGCAAGATTTATCTGTAACATCAACGCATCCCCGTATCATGCCGGCAAAATCAAACTCAGGCAAGAAATTATTGAGACTCAGGCAAGAAACAACGGCGTGGTAATGTCGTATACCAATATGGTCGGCGGACAGGACGAACTGGTTTTTGACGGTCAGAGCATGGTGATAGATAAAAACGGCACGCTGCTGGCGCGGGCAGAAGCCTTCAAAGAGGATCTGCTGATAGTAGACGTCAAACTTCCCGAAGAAGGGACAGTGCGGTCTGCCAGGAGACTGGTCAAGGTAAAGGATAAACCTTCCCGGTCCGCGAGCGTTCCTCTGGAGAGGCGGATCGCCCCACCTCTAAAGCCTGCGGAGGAGGTTTACCAGGCTCTACTCCTCGGTCTGCGTGATTACGTTCAGAAAAACGGCTTCAAGAAGGTTGTCCTGGGATTGAGTGGAGGTATCGATTCCGCTCTAGTGACCGTACTTGCTGCTGACGCGCTGGGGAAAGAGAATGTCATGTGCGTCTTCATGCCATCTCGTTTCTCATCAGAGGCGTCGCGTGTCGATGCACGGGAGTTGTGCGAGAATCTGGATGTGCGTTTCTTCGAGATATCGATTGAGCGTATTTACGACGCGTACCTGGAAACCCTCTCTCCGAACTTTTCGGAGTTGCAGCCTGATATCACGGAAGAAAACATCCAGGCGAGGATCAGGGGCAATATCATCATGGCTCTGTCCAATAAATTCGGCTGGCTCGTCCTCACTACGGGCAACAAATCGGAGATGAGCGTCGGGTACGCGACGCTTTATGGAGACATGGCCGGAGGATTCGCAGTCATCAAGGACGTGCCGAAAACATTGGTCTACAGGCTCTGCCGCTGGAGAAATTCTTTGAGCAGGGCGATACCTGAGCGGGTTCTTACAAAGGCGCCCAGTGCTGAATTGAAGCCTGATCAGAAAGACACAGACACGCTTCCACCCTATGACACGCTCGACCCCATTCTCAAAGCGTATGTGGAGGAGGATGAGGATGCAGCGAAGATCATCAGGGCAGGGTATGATCCTGAGACGGTGAACAGGGTTATAAAGATGGTGGATATGAGCGAATACAAGCGAAGACAGTCTCCACCGGGCATACGGATAACACCCAAGGCATTCGGGAAGGACCGCCGGGTGCCCATTACGAATAAGTATAAAGGCTGAATATGTCGTTCGATGGCTCATTTGATGTCCTGATCAAAAGAATCGCGCCTACGCTGCAGCGCATCGCGCAAAAGCTGAACGGCCACTTCACCTTCATGGACCATGACGACCTGTTTCAGGAGGCCTTGCTACATCTCTGGACCGATTTTCAGGGTGGTGCTCTCGATGACAAGACAGATAGTTACGTCTTGCAGGGATGCTATTATCATCTCAAGAATTACATTCGTAAGGTGCAGGATAAGGCACCACTGGTCAGTCTTGACAGCATAGTAGATGAGGAAGCTGGCCGGCTGGAGGAGATCCTGGAGGCAGAGGATGTTGCAGCGTTTGATTATGTCGACGGGAAAATGCAGGTCGAAGCCCTGTTGCAAAGCGGTCTGACTCAAAGGGAACGTGATGTTCTCGCGCTTTCTATGGAAGGGATGACAACCAGGGAAGTAGGCAAAAAACTCGGTATCTCCCATGTAGCGGTTGTAAAGGTCAGAAACAAGCTGAAGGCGAGATATGAGCAACTCAACGGAAATGGCTCGGTGGGACAGGTTACCAAAACTGAGATTTCTTACTTGTAGGGATATAACGAAGTAGCAGCAAGCACAATGATGTGCGAAAACAGTGACGTTCCAAAGTGAACGTCATTTTTTTTGCAGCGGCCGAAGACTAAGGCGTCTTCCATCCATCGAAGGATTTTGAAAGAACGGTGGGATGCAAGACGCCTTTTTTATTTGCCTGAAAGGCCGTTGTGATCAATACTCAGGAGGTGCGTAGTGAAAACAGTAGCAGTTATTCTTCTTACAATCTTTCTTGTGGTAGCTTGCACGACCGGGGTGCTCCGGGCTCAGGAAGCGAAGGAGGCGCCCAAGGCAGCGGTGACTGAACCGCTCACAACAACAGCGCCGGCTGCACCCTCCGGCGAGCAGAAGGGCGAGGCCGCAAAGCCCCCTGCCGAGGAACCGGTAACCGGCACCGCTTCGGTTTCCTTCCTCAACCAGTACATGTTCCGTGGCTACCAGCTGGGTAAAGACAGCCTCATCATTCAGCCTTCCTTGAGTGCTTCCTACAAGGGGTTCACGGCGAGCTTCTGGGGTAACATCGACAGCCACGAAAAGGCGACCCAGAACTTTAATCCGGATGACCCGGGCCACCAGAGCTTCAACGAGACCGAC
>Ga0209039_10000409_pt1 | contig 41919 bp, 30 predicted proteins | sample BogFormECP12_OM1_FD_188238 | JGI IMG/M metagenome (GOLD analysis project Ga0209039, IMG submission 188238) | Bog forest soil microbial communities from Calvert Island, British Columbia, Canada - ECP12_OM1 (SPAdes) (version 2) | ecosystem: Environmental > Aquatic > Freshwater > Wetlands > Bog ...
TCGGTGGCCGTGTTCACCGCCAGCGTGGCGCCCATTTGCCTCGCAACCGTCAGCCGCGCATCGTTCACATCCTGAACCAGAACCTCGCGCACCCCCAACCACAACGCCGTCTGCAGCGCCAACGAGCCCATCGTTCCCACGCCCACGATCCCCATGCGGAAGAAGGCTGGCGGAGCCGCGACCCGGAAGTGGTGCGGATTTCCTGCCAAGAAAAGCGCATTCTACTGACACGAGACTGCGGTGTGCTGAAACACTCCGCCGTAACCCATGGGTACTGGCTGCGCGAGACCGACAGCCGCCGACAGGCCGCGGAGATCGTGAGACGATTCGATCTGGCCCAGTCACTTCGTCCGCTTACTCGCTGCATGGTCTGCAACGAGCCGCTCAAGGCAGCCTTAAAAGCCGAGGTTCGCGGCCGGGTTTTGCCAGGAACTTTGGAATGGTGCGATGAGTTCCGAGAGTTCACAGGCTGCAGGCGAGTGTACTGGCACGGCTCGCAATGCCGGCGGATGCAGCGCTGGATCGAACAACTGGCTGCTACCCCACTGGCACATTAACTGAGATCGGGAATTCCATTTCCGCGGCAATGAGGTTCGGTTGTGGCTCAGCATTCTGGCATACAATCTGGGGAATCTGTGGCGAAGGCTGGCACTTCCAGTCGGCATCGCAGACTGGTCGCTGACCAGTTTGCAGCAGCAGGTGGTCAAGACGGACGGACGGCTGGTCAAACATGCGCGGTACTACTGGCTGATGCTGGCCGAGGGACATTTGACGAAAACACGGTTCTCGGCGATGTTGCGCAGGATCGCGTTGTTGCCGCTTCCGGCAAACTAGCCGACCGACCGCAATGCCGCGAATCCGAATCACGGAGAGCGAAGGAGGATGGATAGGTGTAGGCGCAATTGACTTGGAGGGCTCTCGATGAGGCGGGCGAGGCAAAGACGGCAGCGAATCCCCGGCTTTTCCCTTGAAACTACCTCGTTGGTCTTGCAATTTGCGCCAACAGGCGTACGATTGCCGGGAATCTGTTTTTTAAGATGGAGATTCCGGCTAATAAAAGGAGTATGCCGAGCAATTACGATAGATGAATTAAGCCGTTTGAATAACGGAACGGATTTGTCTATCAAGTTGACCGGCTTCCCACCGATAGTCTCGACCTAAAGGAGGTCTCGCAATGTCCCACACAGATACGCAGGCCGAGTTTGTTCACGATGAGCAAGAGTTCCTTCTTGAAAATGGAGATTCCGGGTAAAGCTGCATAGCGGCGGGCATGTTTGGAATTCAGAGGAATTGCTATTGACTTTCCGAAGCTGGATTGTGTTTGATAGGTGGAGTCGAACGTCTCGGTGCTGAGGAATCCAATTCCCTTTGGAAGCCGACGGGGCCAGGACGCAGAGATTGCATCCATCCCTACTCAGCAACGGCCCCCGTTTTCTTCCCGATGGGGAGCCAACATCGAGATCGATTGCCGTATCCATGCTCCTCATTCGCAAGGCGGCGGAGGTTTTTGCAACTGCCATTTGGCCGAGGCGTTCCTGAATCGACAATTAGTCAAAGGAGTTCTCATGCTGAGAGCCGTTGGTGTCCCTTCTGCAAGGAGCGTGCTGCTGCTCAACGCACACGGGCACGTTGAGGATCATGTCCGTTCGATCCTTGGCGCAATGGGTCTACGGGTTCTTGCGCCGTGCACGCATGGAGCGCTACGCTCGCAGTTTCCCCAGGAGCCGAGCGTGATTGCGATTCTGGACTGCGAAGATTGTGAAGAAAACTGGCAGGACGCGGCGGCGGAAACGCGAGCGGCATTCCCATCGACCCCATTGATTCTTCTGACATCCAGAGGATCGGAGAGCTTAGCCGTGTCTGCTCTGCGGCTGGGCGTAATGGACTATTTGCCGCTTCCGCTCGATGCGAGAGCGGTGCGCGAGACGCTGAATCGCTGCCTGAGCGCTCCACGGAAGCCGAGGGGCCCAAGAGAAGCCGAGCCGGATTCACACAGCGAATCGATGATCGGTTCAAGTGCGGCGATCTCGACGATTCGGGGCTACATGCGCCGCGCCGCGGCAACTGACTGCACGGTTTTGATCACGGGCGAGACGGGCACGGGTAAAGAGCTGGCCGCCGAGTACATTCATAAAAGCAGCCCCCGGCGCGGTAAACCGTTTGTGTGCGTGCACTGCGCGGCAATTCCGGAACTGCTGCTCGAGAGCGAGCTGTTTGGCCATGCGCGGGGCGCATACACAGGCGCGACGGACAAGTGCGACGGCCTGATTGCTTCCGCAGACGGCGGGACTGTTCTGCTGGACGAGATCGGAGACATGAGCCTTCAGGCGCAGGCCAAGATTCTGCGTGTGCTGGAAAAGAAGGAAGTGACGCTGCTTGGCGGCACGAGGAGCCGGCAGGTGAATGTGAGATTTCTGGCCGCGACCAATCAGGATTTGGAAGCGATGACACGGCAGGGAGGGTTTCGCAAGGATCTGTACTATCGGTTGAATGTGGCGCGCGTTGAGCTGCCGCCACTGCGCGAACGCAAAGAGGATATTCCGCTGCTTGTGGAGCATTTTCGGCGCAGACTGGGTCAGGAGGCGATCGAGGCCGTCTCAAACGATTGCCTGGAGAGGCTGATGGAGTACGAATGGCCCGGGAACATCCGCGAGCTGCGAAATGTACTGGAGCGTATCTTTTTGGTGTGCGAGTCAGGTGTTGTTGAGAGCAGCGACCTGCCCGCGGAGATGCGCGGCCCGAGAAAGGGCGGCTGCGAACTCGGGACAGGCGAACGGGAGCGGCTGGTGGAGGCGCTTTGTTCCTCGGAGTGGAACAAGAGCCGCGCGGCGGAGCAGATGCACTGGTCACGCATGACGCTCTACAGAAAGTTGGCGAAGTACCGGATCAAGCGGTTCTCCTCACCGGACATTCACCTGCCGAACGAGGTGTAACAGGTTATTACACATGTAACAAGCGGGGTGACAGAGGCTGCCGATACCGGCGGCCTCTTCTGTTTTCGGGCATCTGGGCGAAATCTGAATCGCAATGCAGCGTGCATGAATGCGTCGCGGCACTGTCACTCGTTACATCTCTCGATTTCCGGGCTTTTGCGTGCTCTCAAAGCTATCCCCTTCGTTTTCAACGGAACACGATCACGACTCCGTCTTGATGAGAATGGCACGGCGCTTGCACACATTCATTAAGGACAGGCCGATGGGTCACACAACTCGCAAGAAGCAATTCGAGGAAGAGCCCGAGGCCAGATACGCGAACCACTTTCACGTGGGACACAACGCATTCGAGGTGATCGTGGAGTTTGGCCAGCAGTACACCGAGGGGTCCTGCCAGGACGAGAATGCGCTGCATCCGCGGATGCATACGCGGGTTGCGATGGCGCCCGTATACGCCAAGGAGTTGCAGGAGCTGCTGGAGAGCGCGCTTGACGACTACGAACGGAAATTTGCGCCGATAGTGCCCAGAGGAAAGCATGAGTGACTACACGGTGATCAGCGCGGTGGGGCAAACGCTTCGCGCGCTGCTTACCTCCAATATCACGCAAAGCACTGACGCTCAGATCAAGAACGTTCCGATCGAGCTGCTTTCTCCGCGGGAGATGCAGGACAAGAACGACAGCCTTGGCGTCTCGGTATGGCTTTACCGTGTGACGCGCATGGGAGAGATGCTGAACGAGCCGCCGGTGCGTGTGAGCGCAACGCAGATTGCGCGGACTCCTCTGCCGCTGCTGCTCTATTACCTGGTGACGCCGGTGGCCAGTGATCCGATGACGCGCCACGCGCTACTGGGCAAGGTGCTTCAGGTGATGTACGACCACTCGATCCTTCGCGGAGCGGACCTGCAAGGAGCGCTGCAAGGGACGGACGAGCAGCTTCGCATGGTGCTCGAGGCGCTGAGCCTGGAGGATCTGAGCCTGGTGTGGGATGCGTTGAGCGAACCTTACCAGCTCTCGGTGAGCTACGTGGTGCAGGCGGTGAATATCGACTCCAGCATGGCCCCGGTGCAGATGCCGAGCGTGATGCAAAGAGAAGCGGACTATACGAGGATTCTCTCGGTTGCATGAGGTGACGCAGTCTTGAGCGCGAGTTTGACCATTACCGTCGACAACACCACGTACAGCGTGGTGGACGACCGCGCCACGTTCTATGACGTGGTGATTCAGGGCGCCGTGACGGATGAGATTGCCGGGAGCTTCAATGCGCCGGGATTCAGCGTGGAGACCGCGCGCGCGGATCTGCAGAGCAAGACGACCCAGCAGGGACTGTATGGCGTTGCAGGCTATCCGAACCTGTCGTTTCCCAAGCTGGCGACAACGAGCTACACGGTGAATCTGACATTACAGGCAGCGGGGTACCAGGATTACGCGCTCGCAGTGACGATCCCCGTGAATGCGATCTTCCCGGTGACTGCGCCGGGCGCGGCGATGCGGCGCCTGCCGGTGAGACTGCAGGGGCGCGTGGTTGTGGATGCAACGGGACTGCCGGCAGCGGGCGCGCAGGTTGTGTCGGTCGACAATCCGAACCCGCCATCGCCTCCACCGCCTCCGCCGGTTCCGCATACGAATCTGCTGCGGTCGCCGCTGTATCTTGCGCATGCCGCCGGCGCGCAGGCGCAACTGGTGACGCTGACAACCACCGGCACTGCGCAGTTGACGCTGGCTGCAGCGGCGGGCGCGACCACGGTGACGTTTAACACGACGGCAGGGTTGTCGGGCAGCGCATTCATCCGCTTCGCCACACCAAGCCAGACGCTGGTGGAATATGCGCAGGCGCATGGTCCTGGGCTTGCAGCGGGGCAGATTGTCCTGCGCAACGGGCTGAACAGGAGCTACGGAGCCGGGGCGGGAACGGATGTTCGGTTTGTAACGGCCACGCCCGCGGGTTCAGCGTCAAGTTTGCTGATCGATGCCGATGCGGGCGATGGCGTTCTGGTGACGGATCAGCTTTTTCAATCAGGAACTCTTGTTGTCGATGGCGGGTCGCCTGCGCTTGTGGAGTACCACGAACTGGGCGCGGTCGCCGACGGCAATGGCTACTACGGATTCGAGGGTGTTGGCCGCGTGCAGCAACTTTTTCTGCGTGCGAATCCGGCAACACCGGGAACACCGGTTCTTCCATGGGCAATCGAGTTCGATCAACCAATCAATGTGGTGGATCTACAGGTATAGAACGCCGCACAGCATTCGCGAGGAGGATGACCAATGGGCACATCGTATCTTTCACCCGGTGTTTACATTCAAGAGGTAAACAGCGGCACGCAGCCGATTGAAGGCGTGAGCACAAGCACGACCGGTTTTGTAGGGATGACGGTGCGCGGGCCCGTCAGCGGTCCTCCGACTCTGGTCACGAGCTTCGCGGATTTTACGCGCAGTTTTGGCGGGTTCATTCCGGACTCAACTACCTTTCACGACTACCGGTATCTGCCGTATGCCGTGAAGGGCTTCTTCGACAACGAAGGCGCGCTTGCCTACATTGTACGCGTGCTGGGGCAGGGCAACGCGACGGCGGCGGATGGCGGCCAGCTTGTGGGCGGGCTGCTGACAAGGCTGTCGGCCGATGCGACATCGGGATCGACGACGGTCGCGCTTGCGACGACGCGCGGATTGACGACGGCGTCGCATTTGACGTTCAAGCAGACCAAGAACGGCATTGTGACGCATGAGGGGCCGATCGCAATTACGAAGTACACGGACAGTGGACAAGTGACATTGGGCGCGGCTCTGACCAAGAGCTACCAGGCGCAATACACGACGGTTGTGACGGATGAGGCCAATCCAGGAACGGCTTGCGAGCTCGATGCCAAGGACCCCGGCGCATGGGGCGGACAGGTTGCGATTCAGATCAAACAGAGCTCACAGGCGCAGTCGCAAGTTGTGTCGATGCCTTCGCTCAACACCGTGCTGCTGACTTCGACGGCCAACTTCTATGTTGGTGCAATTGTCGAGTTCAACCTTGGCAACACAAAGGTGTGGAAGAAGGTGAAGGCCATTGCGGGCAGCAGCATCGTTGTGACCAATGCCTTTGCCGCCTTGACCGATCTGAATCCCGACGGCGGTTTTACTGCGACGGGGGCGCGCACCTGCGAGTTTGACATTCTGGCGTCGTGGAACGGCGTGAACGAGCAGTGGCGCTACCTGTCAATGGACAACACGATTCCGAGCTACTACGCGACGGTGATCAACAACGGATCTTCGCTGCTTGCGGTGCCGTCGACCGCGGTGGGCGACAGCGTGACCGATGATCCGTTCATCTTTCCTTCCGCGCCGGACGGGCTGAACCTGACGCTGACCGGCGGCAGCGATGGAACGGCCGCACCGCTGGATTCCGATTACATCGGCGTGGACAACGGGCCGGGCGCCAGGACCGGAGTTCAGGCGCTGATCGATCAGGACGACATTGCGATTGTGGCGGTGCCGGGAATAACCGACCAGAACGTGCAAAACGCTCTGATTACGCAGTGCGAGACGCTGATGTATCGCTTTGCCATTCTGGATCCCGCGCCGCACGGAGGCAGCGGGGACGTGCCGGCGACACTGCCGGATATTCAGAACCAGCGGAATCTCTACGACACCGAGTACGCGGCGATCTATTATCCGCGCGTGAAGGTCTTCGATCCGCTCACAAATACGGATATTACCGTGCCGCCGAGCGGACACATTGCTGGCATTTATGCCCGCGTGGATGAGACGCGCGGCGTTTACAAGGCGCCGGCGAACGAGCTGATCGGCGGCATCGACGCCATTGAAGTGAAGGTGAGCAAGGGCGACCAGGATGTTCTGAATCCCTTCCCGGTAAACATCAATGTGCTGCGCGACTTTACCGCGCAGAGCCGCGGGCTGCGGGTTTACGGGGCGCGCTGCATTACCAGCAATGCGGAGTGGATGTATGTGAACATCCGCCGGCTGTTCATCTTCCTTGAGCACTCGCTGGATATTGGCACGCAGTGGGCGGTGTTTGAGCCGAACGATCAGGCGCTGTGGGCGCGGCTGACGCAAAGCGTCTCGGCGTTTCTCACCACGGTGTGGAACGACGGCGCGCTGATGGGCGCTAAGGCATCCGACGCATTCTTTGTGCGCTGCGATCAGACGACAATGACGCCGGACGACATTCAGAATGGGCGGCTGGTGATGCAGATTGGCGTTGCACCTGTCTTCCCGGCCGAGTTTGTGATCATCCAGATCGGACAGTGGCAGAGCGGCTCATCGGTTCAGGAACTGTAGAAAGAGGAGGAGAACATGGCAACTGGCGTACGCAACGATCCCTATCGTGGGTTTAATTTCCGGGTCGAACTCGGCAACACGAGCGTGGCGGCATTCAGAGAGTGCAGCGGCCTGACGCTCAATACCGACCCGGTGGACTATCGCGAGGGAACCGATTCCTGGCTTTCCGTGCGGAAGCTGCCTGGCTTGCGCAAATACACCAATATCACGCTGAAGCGCGGATTTACCGACAACCAGGACCTGTGGCAGTGGTACCTGAACATTCTCAACGGTGTGGACGACCGTCGAAATGGCGCCATCGTGCTACAGGACGAGACCCACACGGACAAGCTGCGCTGGGAGTTCCATAACGGCTGGATCTGCAAGTGGGAAGGCGCAACGATGAACGCGACGAGCAACGACGTTGCGATCGAGACGATTGAGATTTGCCACGAGCGACTTGAGCTGTCTTAAGGCCGACAGGGACTAAAGCGACTATGCCGACTTACACAACTCCCGGGGTTTACTTCGAACCCACGGACCAGAACAGCCAGGGGATCTCCGCTCTGCGCACGGACATTGCCGCGTTCATCGGCATTGCGCAGATGGGGCCGCTGAACGTTCCTACTCCGGTGAACACCTGGGAGCAGTTTCAATCGGTATTCGGCAACTACATTCCCAACGGGTATCTTGCCTACTGCGCGAAGGCGTTCTTCGATAACGGCGGCCAGACACTCTATGGGGTGCGGGTTGCGGCTCCCGAGGCAGAGACAGCAACGAACCCCGCGGCTATACAGCCCGCCGATGGCTTTTCCTCCATCCTGCTATCGACAGCGGGCTTTGCGGCCGGCGCGCTGGCCACGGCTCGTCAAACGGTGTCAGGCGCAGCGAGCGGGGTGCAGCCTGCGAACGGAGCTGCCTCGCGGCTTGCCTCAGCAAGCGGTTTTCCTCAGGGGTCGGTGGTGCGCATTGTACAGACAGTGCCTTCGCCTGTGGTGAACATACGGACGGTTGAGGCCGTTGTCGCCGCCACCAACACGCTCTACTGGGATACGCCGCTCGATGCTTCGTTTGTGCTGACGCAGCCGATCGAGTTCAGCGCGTTCCAGCATTGCGATCTGATGGTGCAGTCAGTGAACGCGGGAACGAACACGGTCACCTGGACTTCCTCGCTCGCCGGGCAATTTAACCTGGCGGCATCGATTGAGTTCGGCACCGGAGCTTCGACATCACGCGGCGAGCTGTTCGATACAGACGGAAATCCGACGATCCAGCTGACTGCATTGAATCCCGGCGTGTGGGGCGATTCGCTTTCTGCCTTTGTGGCGCTTAACAACTCCGCGGCAGCGACAACCTCCACGGTCCAGCCGCAGCCTACGACTGGATTGGGAAGCCTGCTCACTTCGATTGTGGGGTTTCCAGTTGGAACGGTGGTGAAGGCGTGGCAGGCGGGCGTTGCGCCGCAGTACCGGATTGTTGCTGGCACGGATCCCACGATGAACCTGCTCCTCTGGGACACGCCTCTAACAGCCCCGCTCGACTTTACAAAGCCGATCTCGTTCGAATCCTGCGAGTTCACAATTACTGTGCTGCTCAACGGAATGGAGCAGGAGATCTTTTCGGGTCTCTCACTGGACACGCGCAGCGCACAGTACATTGAGACAGCCATAAGTCCGGCGACGTCGAGGTTTGTTCAGGCGACGGACCTTCACTCACCCGCGTCCTACCCAGACCGTTTGCCTGACCCTTCAGCGCGACAGCTCATTGAAGGAGTGCTGTCGCTGTGGGGGGGCAGAGACGGTATTGCAGCGCTGACCGCGTTGCAGTTTACCGGTGACCCGTCGAGCGAGACCAGGCTGGGCCTGCGCTCGCTAGAGGATGTGGAGCAGGTGTCGATGGTGTGCGCTGCCGACATCCTCATCGAGCCGGTTTCGGCAGCGATGTATGCGCCTGCGCCACCGGCCAAGGTGAATCCCTGCCTGCCGCATACAAGCATGACGACCGCGCCGCAGTACACGCCGCCTCCTGTGGAGGCCACGCCGCAGTTTTCGCTTGACGATGTCTTCTTCGTGCAGCAGGCGATCATCTCTCACTGCGAAGCGATGCAGTATCGCGTTGCGCTGCTCGATCCACCTGACTTTGGTTATCCGAAGCAGCAGGTCAACCTGGGCGAGATTCAGACGTGGAGGAATCGCTTCGACTCAAGCTATGCGGCGCTCTATTTTCCATGGATTTACGTATCCGATCCACTTCTGCTCAACAACCAGATTGTGCGGCGCATTCCACCCAGCGGTCATGCTGCGGGAGTTTGCGCGCAAACGGATTTAAACGTTGGCGTTTTCAAGGCTCCGGCAAATGTCGAGCTGCAATGGGCGCAGGACGTGACGCTGGCGGTGACGCCGGATATGCAGGGGTTTCTGAATCCTCTGGGCATCAACTGCATACGCAGTTTTCGCGGGCGCGGATTGCGAATCTACGGCGCGCGCACCCTGAGCAGCGATACGAACTGGCAGTTTCTCAACGTACGCAGACTGATGTGCATGATCGAACATGCCCTGGAGATTGCGCTGCAGTGGGCTGTCTTCGAGCCGAACAACTTCTACCTGTGGCATAAGGTGCGGCTGGCCGCTACGACATTCCTAACGTCGCTATGGCAGCAGGGGGCTTTCACCGGCAGTTCGGCGGATCAGGCGTTCTTTGTGAACTGCGACCAGCTAACCAATCCAGCGGCGACGACAAGCGTGGGGCAGATGCTGGCGACGATCGGCGTTGCGCCCACCGTGCCGGCTGAGTTTGTCGTCTTTCGGATTGGCCGGACGGAAGACACGCTGGAGATACAGGAGCAGTCATGAGCTCGATGTCTCCGACTCTGCCTCCCGATCCGTTTCGCGGGTTCAACTTTGTGGTCGCGCTCATCGACTCATCGAGCCTGCTGAGCTTTGTGGCGTCGGCGCTGGGGAGTTTTGCTACGGCTGGATTCAGCGAATGCACGGGGCTCGATATGAGCCTGGACGTGGAGGAGTACAAGGAAGGCGGCAACAACGGAACTCTGCTTCGCTTTCCCACGCGGGTGAAGTGGGGCAATCTGCGGATGAAGCGCGGCGTGACGTTCGCCAACGATCTGTGGCTATGGCACTACAACTTTTCGCAAGGCAAGGGCACGAGGCGCGATGGCATTGTCGTGCTGCAGGATGAGCGGCACAGTCCAGCGATTGTGTGGTCGTTCACGCGCGCGCTGCCTATCAAGTGGACGGGGCCGAGCTTCAACGCGGGGCAGAGCCAGGTGGCATTCGAGGAGATAGAGATTGTGCATGAGGGCCTGATGGTGTGGTCGCTGGGCGGCGGAATCTCAACCATGCTGGGAATTGGGTGAGGCAATGGACATTCGAGTGCAGGACGTGCAGAGCAGAATTCAGACGACGGACTCGCAGAAGCTGCTTGATCCGCGGATGATGAGCGAGATTGTGCGCGCTTGCGTACGCGCGGTGAAGGAAGACCTGGAGCGCGAAAAGCGCATGGCGCAAGACCGCAAGTTGACGAATGGAATTGCGGAAGACAGGCATTAAGCGAGTGTGGCAGAGGGTTGAGCGATGAGCATGACGTTAAAGGCGCAGTTCCAGCGAGTGGACACCACGGGTGCGCTCACCGGGCCCGTCATTCCTGTCAGCTTCAATCCCACGGAGTACACGCTGACCAAGGGCGCGCAGACTGCGGAAATTGCGATCCCGGGGCTGGACTCGCCGATCTTGCAGTTTGTACGCGGCCAGTCGGAGTCCATGACGCTCGATCTGTTCTTTGACAGCACGGACGGCGGAATGGGCATGTCCGCAACGTCGGTGACAGAGCAAACGGACCCGTTCTATCAGTTGGTCAAGATCGATGGCACGGTTCATGCGACTCCTGTGGTGTTTTTCTCGTGGGGGTCGGAGTTCCCTGGCAATCGCGCGTACTCCTCCATGGGCGACGGCACGGGAAGCCAGCAGCGGTTCGGCTTCAAGTGCATCGTAGAGAGCATCCGGCAACGGTACACGCTCTTCAGCCCGCTTGGCGTACCGCTGCGCGCCACGTTGAGCGTAACGCTGAAGGAGTACAAGACACTCTCCGAGCAACTGGCGGAACTGAACCTTCAGTCGCCCGATCACACCAGGGCACATGTAGTGCAGCAGGGCGAAACGCTGGCGCAAATATCCGCCGACACATACAACGATCCGACGCAATGGCGCGCGATCGCAAACGAAAACTCGATTCTCGATCCACTCAACCTTACGCCCGGCACGATTCTTCAGATTCCCGTGCTGGCAATTGGATAACGCATGTCAACGGCTGCCATTCCGATCTACAGCCAGCAGGAGACGTTCTACGTCCCCACGGTTCAACTTGTCGTGCGCGGCCGCCCCCTGGGCGCGGAGGTGATTCACGACCTGATCCAGGTGACGTACCGCGACAGCGTGAACGAGATTGACACATTCTCGATCGAGATCAACAACTGGGATGCAGATGCGCGCACGTTCAAGTTTTGTCCGCCGCTGAAGACTTCGTCCGAGGACTTTACCGGAATCTTCGATCCCGGCACAGAGATCGAGCTGTGGATGGGCTACCAGAATCAGGGCAACATGCGGCGCATGATGGTGGGCGAGATTACGGGGCTGGAGCCGAACTTTCCAGAGGCCGGAGCGCCGACGCTGACAGTGACGGGATTGAATGAGATTCACCAACTGCGCGGCGAGCAGCATACCTATTCGTGGACGACCGGCGATAAGACAGACACGCAGATTGCCATTGAGCTTGGTAACAAGCCGGTGAAGTCGGGGCAGCCCGGGCTTGGGATTCCGGTGGTGTCAAACCCGGCAGCGAACGAGGCACCCGATGCGTTCGTGTTCATGAACAACCAGTACGACATTGTTTTTTTGCTGGAGCGGGCGCGCCGGCACGGCTACGAGGTGTATGTGGACGAGGACCCGGAGACGGGCAACAAGACGCTCTACTTTGGTCTGTCGCAGAGCAATAGCAATGCGCCGGTATACCAACTGGAGTGGGGACGCTCGCTGATCAACTTCAAGCCGACGCTGAGTACGGCCAAGCAGGTATCGCAGGTTACGGTGCGCGGTTGGGACCGCACGGCTAACGCGAAGATCGAAGTGAACTACAAGCTGCAGGATCTGTGGAAGGACCAAGGAAAATCGCAGGCAGAGATAGCGCGGCTTACCCAGATTTCCAAGGCCTATGCAACGCGCACGGATGTTGTGACGCGGCCGCCGGTGCGGACGACGGCCGAAGCCAAGCAGCTTGCACGGGCCACACTTGAGGACCAGAGCAAGAAGCTGATTGAAGCTAGCGGATCGACGGTGGGCCTGCCGGACCTTCGCGCCGGTTGCGCGCTGGAGGTGATCGGCTTTGGCATCGTGACCAGCGCGAGCGGACAACTGATGGGCGCGAGCAGCGATTTCGACGGCGAGTATTACGTGACGGAGACGACGCACACGATTGGCGGGAGCGGATACAGGACGGACTTCAAGGCGAGGCGCGAAGGCCCGGTGCAGATGTAGCGGCAGCAACGAAGCAGGAGCAAGACTGTGGGACGTTTTTCTGGAGTGGTGACAGGCAAGGTAACGAGCGTCGACGACCCTGATGGCCAGGGCCGGGTGCAGGTGAATTTCCCCTGGCTCGGCGGCCAGAACCAGGGCTACTGGTCGCCGGTTGCAACGCTGATGTCAGGCGGAGGGCGCGGCTCGTGGTTCATGCCTGTGGTGGGCGATGAGGTCTTGGTGGCATTCGAACAGGAGGACGTCAATCACTCCTATGTGGTTGGGTACTTGTGGAACGGGCAGGATACTCCGCCGAGCACGGATACGAATCTGCGCACCATTCGTTCGGTGAATGGGCACGAGATACAACTGTACGATCCGCCGGTTTCTGGCGGAGACCAGGGTTACATCCGCCTTCAGTACGCGCGCGGAGACGGCTCGATGAACATTGTGGAGATCAACAATACGGGAATCGTGATTCAAAGCGATTCATCAATCACGCTGAGCGCGCCGACGATCACGATCAACAACAGGCCGGTGTCAATCAGCGCCTCTCCGATTTAGGCAGCGCGCAAGTGAGCAGGGAAGGAAGAAAGGGACGACGAGTTGAGCGCAAACGTGCAAGTTCCGTGCGTGGCAATCCCATCGATTGGGCCGCTGCCCAGCATCTCGCTGCCACTCGGCTTCGAGCTGCAGGCGGTAGCGGACCTGTCAAAGGGTCCACCCACCGACTGCCAGCTCATTCACAGTCTCTTTGTGCAGCTGATGCCGTTCCTCGGCTCACTTACCTGCATTCTCAAAATTCTTGGCGTCATTGGGTCGCTGGAGGAGTTCATGACCTCCTTCACCAAGGGACCTTTCGGCGCCATATCGGCCGCTGGAGACGTGCTCAAGTCGATCGCAGACATGAAGGACTGCATCTCGATCGCAATCCCAGCGATGTCGATTCTCGAGACCATCAAGGGCATCTTGCTGCTGGTCATCGGGTATCTGGAGTGCTTTGTCGCCGCGATAAAGAGTGTGCTCGATATTCAGGTGAAGATTGATTTCTCGGCTGCACAGGGGAACCCGGCGATGCTCGCGTCACTGCAGTGCGCCAGCAACAACGCGCAGACCGCGATGCAGCAGATCATGCAGGCAATCCAGGTCGTCGAAGCGCTTTTCAAGATTATGCAACCGCTGCTCAAGCTCAGCCCCGTTCCGATTCAGCTCCCCTCGCTTGGCCAGATACCGGGAGCTAAGACGCTTGCGGAGATTATACAGGCGGTCGATCAGCTGGACGCAATGCTTCTGCAGCTGAAGCAACTGGTGCAGTCACTGCCCTAGAAGGGGGGAGAAGAACCCATGGCGACGTCTCTGGACAGAACGTATCTCGGCACGGGGTGGAAGTTTCCCGTGCGCGTGAATCCCTCCGGGAGTCTCTCGTGGTCGGAAGGCGAACAGAGCGTTCAGGAATCGATCTGGATTATTTTGAGCACGGCGATGGGCGAACGGCAGATGCTGCCGCGCTTTGGATGCGGGGTGCAGGACATGGTATTTGCTCCGAACAACTCGACGACGCAGACCAACATTCAGCACATGGTGAAGCAGGCGCTGGCTCAGGGCGAGGCGCGCATCGATGTGCTGGATGTGACGGTGAGCGCCGCGCCGGATGAGGCGAATATGCTGCTGATCCGCGTGGACTACAGGATTCGCGCTAATAACGCCATGAACAACATGGTCTTTCCGTTCTACGTGACAGAAGGGACGGGAGGTTAGAGATGCCGCTGCAAGCACCCAACCTGGACGACCGCCAATACGCCGACATTGTGGCGCAGGCCAAGACGCTGATTCCGCGTTATGCGCCGGAGTGGACGAACTTCAACGACAGCGATCCGGGCATGACGCTGGTGCAGTTGTTTGCGTGGATGACGGAGATTCTCATCTATCGCATCAACCAGGTTCCGGATCTGAATTACATCAAGTTTCTGCAACTGCTGGGCATTGAGCTGCAGCCGGCGCAGCCTGCGGTGGCGAATCTGACATTCAGCCTGGCGCGGCCCGATCTTTCGTATGCCATTGTGCCGCAGGGCACACAGGTGGCAGCGTCTGGCAGCGGCAATTCAAGCCAGGCAATCGTGTTTGAGACGGATACTTCGCTCATCGCCATCGGTCCGGCAATCGCCGCGATTCAGAGCTTCGATGGCTTCGCTTATTCGAACCTTACCAGCCGGAACAACAATGCAGGCCAGTGGTTCTATCCGCTTGGTCAAAATCCGCAGCCTGGCTCGGCGCTATTGATCGGATTTTCGACGACCGCGGCTTTCCCGACACAGCAGATCGATCTCTACTTTTCGCTTTACGACAATATGCTTACCCCGGAAGTTATGGAGTGCGGCGCAGCGCTGCCGCCGCCGGCAACGCTGGTGTGGGAGTACTGGGACGGCTCGGAGTGGAGTCCCATCTCGCTGTCGAGCGACGGCACGCGGGCCTTCAGCCAGGACGGGCATATTCAGTTCAGCGGGCCGGCACTGATTCAGGCCGCGCCGGTGGGCCAGATTACGACAAGCCTCTACTGGATTCGCGCGCGCGCGGTGGCCACAAGCTACGAGATGCCTCCGCAGGTTGCATCGATTCTAACGAATACCGTGCAGGCGACGCAGGCGGTCACGATCACCAACGAGATTCTTGGTGGCAGCGACGGAACACCGAATCAGACATTTACAACGGCGAACTCACCGATTGTTGTGCTGCCAACGCCGATTTCGGTGACAAACTCCGACGGCACGACCGCGAAGGTGACGAGCCTGCAATTGACCGTGGATGAGGGCCAGGGACCGATGACCTGGCAGCAGGTGGATGACTTCTTTGCTTCGGGGGCTGACGACCCCAATTTCATGCTGGACCGGACAACAGGAGTTATTACGTTCGGCGATGGCGTGCACGGACGCATTCCCGGCGTGAATCTATCGAGCCCGACGGACAACATTGTTGCAAGCAGCTATCGCTATGGCGGTGGCAGCGCGGGGAATCTTCCGGCAGCGAGCATTACGCAGATTCAAAGCTACGTGCCGTCAGTGAATGCGGTGACGAATTACGCTCCGTCACAGGGCGGTACCGACGAGGAGAGCGTGGCCGATGCGAAGCTGCGCGCCCCGCTGGCGCTGCAAAGCAACAATCGCGCAGTGACGGACAGCGACTTCGAGTATCTGGCCACGCAGGCTCCGGGAGCCAACGTGGCGCGCGCCAACGTGCTGCCGCTCTATCATCCCGATTTTCCCAACGGACAGGTGCCGGGAGTGGTGACGGTAGTGGTGGTTCCCAACTCGCCGGCCGCCAATCCCACGCCGAACCAGACCACGCTACAGGCTGTATGCCAGTACCTTGATGCGCACCGGCTGCTAACCACCGAGGTGTACGCGATGGGGCCAACGTACCGGAAGATTCGCGTGCAGGCGAACCTTGTTGTTCAGCCGGGCTCAGACCTGGCGACGGTGCAGAATGCGGCCGTGCAGGCGCTGAGCACATTCTTCAGCCCACTGGCTGGCGGCCCGGATGGAACTGGCTGGCCGTTTGGCGGCGAAATCTTCTACTCCGATGTCTATCGTATTCTGCTGGGCATTTCCGGAGTGCAGCGCGTCAATACCGATCAACTGATTCTGATTCTCGACAACATGCGTCAGCAGCTTTGCCACGATGTGCCGATCAATCCTGGCGAGTTGCTGTACAACGACCCGCTTGGCCACGACGTTCAGGTGGCCTACAGCACCGGTTCCTAAGCGATATGAACAAGAAGACGCCAAGTTATCTGATGAACGGCAACGTGGGCTGGCGAATAGCCTCATCCACGAACGTTGTCTTTGCCGACGACGGGCGTACGATGACGCTGCAGCCGCTGCCAGGCTCGCTGCGGCCGCTTATCGACAAAGCAGGCAGCTTTGGCGGGCTCACGTGTGCGATAGGCGTAGCCGTTGACAGCCGCGACGATGTGTACATTCTGGACGGCGCGACCTGCGAGCTGAAGCGATTCGACCGCTGCTCGCAGAAGTGTGAGATTGTGCATTGCGTCGGCGGGTACGGCAGCGAGCCGCGGCAGTTGAAGCACCCGCACGGCATGGCGATCTCCAATTGCGACAACCTCTACATTGCGGATACGGGCAATCATCGTGTGCAGATGTTCTCGCTTCAAGATGTTGCTCTTTGCGCTGTGTGGGGACCGTTCCGCGTGAAGAAAAGTGCAGACGGTTACTCGCTTGAGGCAGCCGTGCCTACCGTGGAGCCACCAACGGAGACGAAAAAGAGCAGGCTGGTGTATCCGGCGGACACATGGCGGCCGTGGGACGTAGCTGTCTACGGCGATGGGAGAGTGTATGTCTCAGACTACGCAAATGGCCTTGTCCACTTCTTCGATGCATCGGGCTGCTGGCGGTTTGCTTCAGATGGCGCAGGAAAGGGGCAACCGGCACTGAGCAAGCCCACGCGAATCGCAGTGGATGTGAAGGGTCGAGTGTATGTAATCCAGGATGGCTCGTCGAATGTGGTTGTGCTCGATGCGGAGGGCAAGTTCCTGGGCACGGTGGATCAGCCGGCGGAGATTGCGGGACGATTTACGCCAGTGGAAGTCGCGGTGGACGTGAATGGAAACATCTGCCTGAGCGACTGCCTGACGCGCAAGGTGTACTTTTATCAACCGGTGGGCGATGGTGCGTGGAAAGGCTGCCACTGCTGCGGTTCAGCGCAGGCCTTTGCGGCTTCCATGGTGTTTAACCGAAGCGGCTCGCCGCTGCTTGCCGACGGCGCGCAGAGCGTCTGCCAGCTTGAACCGGCGGCGGCGTATCCACAAAGCGGGAGCTACATTGCTGGCCCGCTGGACAGCAAGACGTACCGCTGCGTGTGGCACCGGGTGGTCCTGTCAGGGTGCGTGCCGCAAAGCGCATCGGTGCGGGTTGACACGTTTACTTCAGAGTCCGCAAAAAGCACGGACGAGGTGTTGAGCCTGCCGAACAGCCGCTGGGCTACTGCGCAGATCGATACATCGAGCGCGGGCCGCGATTGGGATTGCCTGATCTTGAGCGCGCCGGCGCGGTATCTCTGGCTGCGTTTGACGCTGAGCGGGGATGGCGCCGAGACGCCGGAAATTACTCGGGTGCGTGTAGAGTATCCGCGCGCCTCTTCGTTGCAATATCTGCCCGCGGTGTATCGCCAGGATGCAGTGAGCGCCGACTTTCTCGATCGCTTTCTGTCGATTTTCGACACACTTCGTGGAACAGTCGACGATCGCGTTACGGCGATTGCGCGCTACTTCGATCCGATGGCGACGCCGGCCAATCGAAAGAACATGGGAGGCACCGACTTTCTCTCGTATCTGGCGTCGTGGCTGGGGCTCACGCTCAGCAGCAACTGGCCGGTACAAAAGCGGCGCGAACTGGTGAAGCAGGCGCACACGCTCTTTGCGCTGCGGGGCACACCGCAGGGGCTCAGGCTGGCGATTGAACTCTACGCAGGAGTGCGGCCATCGATTCTTGAGATGTTTCGTCTGCGGCGCTGGCTGATTGTGAACCAGTCGACGCTTGGCGACTGCTCGTCGGTGTTTGGATCGGACGTGATGAAGCGCTTGCAGATCGGTGCGAACTCGACAATTGGCTACTTCAGGCTGATCGATTATGGCGATCCGAGTCTGGATATGTTCAACGAGTACGCCAATCAATTCCTAGTGATTGTGCCTCGATGGAGCGGCGCGGGCGACGAAGACCTGCAGAATCTGCAGCAGATCGTACAGATGGAGCAACCGGCGCACACGGTGGCCAACGTCAGCTGGGCAGAGCCGCGCTTCCGTGTTGGCATTCAGTCTTTTATCGGCGTGGACACGATTGTGGGCAGCTACCCACTGGGCGTGATTGAAGGACAGGGAACACTTGGATACGACACAGTGCTGGGCGTTCCAGGCAGGCCGGCGGACAGACCGCCGATGCGCGTGGGAAGCGAGGCAACAGTAGGTTCGGCGACGCTGCTGAACTGAGAAAGCGAGGGCAAAGATGGGCGACTGCAACTGCAAGCACAACGCATCGGCGCAGGGCGGAGTTTGCGTCGAGTGCGACATTCCGCAGCTCGCGCGCAACAACTACTTTACGGGCAAGCTGCTTGTGGAGCGCGATTTTACCGACGAGCAGCGATACTTTCTCGGAAAGCTGCGCCGACACAATCAACAATTGCACGGATGGGGAGCTGTTTGCGGCCTGAAAGTGGTGGAGCATCCGAACCCCGCCTGCGAACCGCAGTATGTGCTGATCAAGCCAGGCACAGCCGTGGACTGCTGCGGGCGCGAGATCGTGATTCAGCAGGAAGAGTACTTCGATTTCCGCGAAAAGTTCCGGACCAACTGGCAGGCGCAGAATGGGCCGGCCTCGCAGCCCGATACGGCCAAGCACACGATCCAGATCTGCGTGGGCTACGCGGAGTGCGCGGCGGAGAATGTGCCCGCAGTCTTTGACGAGTGCAGCCAGAACGGCGCAGCATGCCGGCCCAACAGGATTGTCGATGGCTACTCCTTCGATGTGATTATCGATCCGAAGAAGAGCGATGGCGATCCCGCCGGTGTTGTGTTGAAGTGGGATGAAACGCTGGCGCTTGCGGGCGCGGTGAGCGTGGCGCTGAGCGAGTCAACCAAGAGTCTGTATGTGCTGGCCAATGCCTCTTCGGGAGCGACGCTTTACGCAGTCGATACGGACAATGGCTCGATTACCGGGTCACAGAGCTTCGTGAATGGCACGGGGCTCGGCGTCGCTGTCTCGCCGGGGGGCGACTTTGTGTATGTCGCGCTTCAGCCTCCGACGCCTGGCTCCGGCACGCAACCCGATCCGCAGATTGCGGTGCTGAGTTCCGACTTCACGAAGACCGTGAGCACGCTAACTGTAACCGGCGGGGCCGGGAAGCCGGTGAGCCTGGCAGTTGCGCCGGCGCCGGATGACCGGCTGATAGCAGTCAACGCCGCTGCGGGAGCGATGATCTGGGCTACGGACATCACGACCTCATCCACTCCAGCTGCGCCCACATCAATCACTGTTGGTACGGGACCTTGCGATGTGGCGGTAGGCGCGAGCGGAAAGTACGCTTACGTTGCCAACGGCGGCAGCAGCAATGTAACCGCGGTGGAACTGTCGAATCTGGCCGTCACCACAGTTGCCGTTGGCACAGGAGTGACGAATCCATCTGCGCTCGCCATCGCCAGCAACTCAGCCGGAGACACGCTGGCGGTTCTTGACGCAATAGCGCAGACGATCTATCTGGTTGGCATTCGGCCCGATCCTGCTTCGGCTGCAGCGCTGGGCGATCCAATTACTGGCTTCGCGAATCCGGTGGTGGGGTTGTGCATCTCAAGCGGCGGACGCTGGATCTACGCCATCGAGAAGGATGCGAGTGGAACGGGATCGGTTCAGCCGGTGGATGAGCACGCGGCGGAACGGAAGCTGCCGCAGATTCTCGGTAAGGCGGTTGCAACGGGTGTGGCTCCGGACGGCGATGTTGCGATCAACAAGGCTGGCACGCGGCTTTACATTCCATACGCAGGCGACAGCAAGACTCCGGGAGCGGTGGCGGTTGTTGACATCTCGCAGACCGACTGCTCGGGCATTTTTGACGAGGCCATTGATGGCTGTCCCGATTGCACGGGCGGCAACTGCATTGTGTTGGCGACAATAACCGATTACGTGTACAACGCCGCGGTGACCGACAGCATGATCGACAATCTGACGGACCGCAGATTGCTGGTGAGCACAGATCTGCTAACGGAGGCCGTGCGCTGCCTGCTCGATCAGAGTCCTGCGGCAGGAGTGCCGGGTCCTGAGGGACCTCCGGGGCCAGCGGGCGCGGCAGGACCTAAGGGCGATCCTGGCCCGCAGGGGATTCAAGGCGTGCAGGGGGTTCAGGGACTGCAAGGCATACAGGGAGAGCAGGGGATCCTCGGTACTCCCGGTCTGCCGGGCGGATCAGGGCCGACGGGACCAGCGGGACCGGGGCTCGAAACAAAGCTGACAAGAATCGCGGCGTTGAGCTGGACACACGGAAAGCCGAGCCGGCAAACGATCGTCATTGGAACCAACAAGCCGCTGTTTGCGCTTGCCATGCAGTTTACGCGGAGCATAGACATCTCGCAGATCGACGCTGAGTATGTCTTTCAGGTGTGGATACCAGAGACGAAGCAGGTGTCGGGCGCTGTTGAAATTCAATGGGTGCAATTGGTCGGAACGATCAAGCCGATCGACATTTCGGCGGCCGACATCGACGCATCCGGTCAGATCGTCAAGGCAACCGCTGCCACGGGCTTAACCGCCAACGGCGTCGCGTTTGTCATCGAAAAGGTGGACATGCAATTCACCAGCGTCAAAGTGCGCTTTCTTGGCGATTTTGTTCTGGACGGCTCAAAGCGCGCGGTTTGCTCGGAGTTTGTGCGGGCGCAGTTGCCCACGGGCGAGATTCCAGCGGGAAGCGATCTGGGCCTCGAGGGCGGGACATTTGAGAGTTGGATGACCGCGGGGAAGTGAGCCACCAGTAAGCATGATCAGCGGCGCATGCCGCATGGGACGAAACGGAGGAAAGCGATGGCTATCTATACAACAGGGCTGACGAATACAGCCTTGAACAGGGTGACGGCAACCGCAGCGACTCCATGCTGCTGCCCGGCATGCACCGGGCTGCAGTGCCTGGACCGCACACGATTCTTTGCGGGGCAACTGCTGAGCGAAGCGGACCTGAACAACGAGCAGTCCTATTGGCTGGCCAAGAGCCGCCTGCACAACCGCTATCTGAACGGGTGGGGAGTGGTGTGCGGAATGCAGGTGGTGTGCGGCGAGTGCGATGGCTGGGTAACGGTGCAGAGCGGCTACGCCATCGATCCGTGCGGCAACGACATTATTGTCTGCGAAAACCAGAACTTCAACGTGCTGAAGGCGATCCAGGCTTGCTGCGCGCCGGCCAAGAAGCAGACGGCCAACTGCTCGCCGCTGCGCTACAACCCATCGCCCACATGCAAGGGCAGCAAGCAGGAGTGGTGTATCACGATTCAGTACCGCGAGCAGGCGTCGCGAATGGTTACGCCGCTGACCAACGCCACGTCGCAATCGACATGCAGTTGCGGTTGCGGGAGCGGAAAGACGAATGGCGGAAGTGGAGGCTCGAACGCGTCGAGCGGGTCGTGCTCAAGTTCGAGTGCAGCTCAATCCACTTCGAGCACTGCGCCAGCCGGCGCATGTGAGGCAACGCGCATCGTGGAAGGCTTTGAGCTTGGCGTTGTGCCGGCAACTGAGGTAGCGGCAGAACTGAAGGCGGTCTCCCCGGGATCGCTGACTTATCAACTGGATGAGTGCACGGCAGGGTTGCTGGCTTTGGCGGAGCAGATGCCGAAGATCGACTCGCAAGGGTCGTCTGAAGCGGCATACCAGAGCTTGTGCAGCTTCTTCTCGACCGTGCAGAGCTTCTTCTCGGCTGATACAACGCTGACGCATTGTTCGCTGCTTGAGAAGCTTTCTGGAATCAAGATTGTCTCCGGACAGGACATCGCCATGTATCTTGGCATTGCCGCGGAGCTGAAAAAGCTGATTGCCTTTGCATATCTCGATTGCCTTTGCTATGCCGTTGTGCCTCCCTGCCCGCCGCCGCCCTGCGACAACCGCATTGTCCTGGCGTGCCTGACGATTCAGGACGGGCGGATCACGGACATTTGCCACTTCCCGGGACGAAAGCAACTGATCACGCTCCAGACGCTTGGCTACTGGCTTGGCCCGCTGGGACTGGACAAGATCGGCTTGGTGCTGGAAGAGATTTTTGCACTGGTCTGCTGCAACGCGGAGAGAGGATTGACGAACCCGAAGGAGATCTTCGGCGATGCTGCCTATAACAAGGAGATGGTGACCACGGCAGGCATCACAAGCGGAGCCGATGTTCACCGCATCGCCTCGCACTACCTTTCGCAAACGCTGGGCGCTTCAGTGGTCAACGTGATTTCACCGAATACGAGCGCGGTCGATCTACGGCCCATGATGAACATGGAATCGAAGATGGTTGTGGAGAAGCTGCGCGAGCAGGGATTTCAGAAGGTCACTATGCGAGCAGTCGATGACGACTCGTCGTGGACGGCCGACGCGGTCAATTCCAGTGCGCAGTTCACGCCGTCGGCTGTAACTGCCGGCCAGCCGCTTACGGTATACACCAAGGGAAGCGTGGCGGTTGGATTCGATGTAGTCGATCCAACGACCGCCAAGATTCAGGACCTGCAGGATCAGATCACGGCGTTGCAGAACCAGTTGAACCAGGCGGCGCAGCAACCTGCGGCGGCGCAACAACCGGAAGCGGCACAGCAGGCGGCTCCGGCGCCACAACCGGCAACGACATCCAAGGCGAAGACAGCCAAACCCTGATCCAGCAACGGGAATGGTGTCAGTTTGAGAGGGATAAACAGCCATGGCGGATATCACGGATATTGAGAGGCTGAATTACTACGAGGGCGAGTACCTGGGCGCGGTGGACTTCGAGGCCGAGCAGGAGTACCACCGCGACATGCGCCGCCGCCACAGCATCGGGCCGCACACGTGGGGCATCGTCACGGGGCTCGATGTGGCGCAGTTTTTGAATGGCGGAGCCAACAACGAAGTGGATGTGTTCATCCAGCCTGGCGTGGCGGTGGACGGCTTTGGCCGCGAGGTGGTGGTCTTTGCCCCGTATCAACTCACTGCTGACTTGTTTACCGACTTCTCGCTGAAGCAGACGTTGAGCGTATGGATTGGCTACACGCAGCAGATGATCTCGCCGTCATCGGATACCTGCGCTTCGCAGGGGCAATCGAATGCCTATAGCCGCGTGCAGGAGAACTTCCAGATTGTCATCGATCCGATTCCGCCCACGAGCGATCCCATCGTGGTGGCAGGCAACGATGTTTCATTGCCATCGGCCAAGGGCTGGACACAGCCGAGCTGGCAACCCACTCTACCGTCGAATGAAGGCGATGTCGAGTTGCCATTCGACGGCTCGGTGCCGTTTCAGGCGCTGCCGGACGACAATACGGATGCTACGTGGCTGATTCCGCTCGGTCAGGTGATATGGGACGGGCCGAATCAACGATTCCTGCAGAGTTCGACGGCTCTCGCGAACAAGGGCCGGACCTATGCGGGAAGCGTAGCGTCCGCAGTTTATGCTCCGGCGGGAGCATTGACGATTCAGGATCGAAGCACGCCGTCTCCACTGCCTTCTGGTGCTACGGGCGTTGCGGTGGAGATTGAGGGAACGCTCACTGTGGACCTGCAACTGACCGCGGAGGCCGATGTCTGGATCGATGGCGGAGAGCTGTACTTCAAGAACTCCGACGGCAGCGACGGCGATACGGTTCTGGGAATCCAGCGCATTGACGGATTGTTGGGCGGCGCGGATCTGCACATTCACATTGGCGATGACTCGGACCCGGTGAACAAGCCGCAACGGCTGACTGTCGGCTACGGCGCAAGCGGGTCCACCACGGATACCAACGTATTTACGATCGGCGCAGATGGCAATGCGACACTGCCCGCTGGATCGTTAAGCTTCGGTACACAGCAGTCGCAGATGCTGAATCTGAACGGGACCGCGTATGGCATCGGCGTGCAGACATCGACGCTCTATCTTCGCTCGGCTTCGGACTTCGCATTTTATGTTGGGGGCAAGTACAGCTCCAGCGAAGACGATCCGGGAAGCGGCGGCAGCCTTTCGCTGAAGATTGACTCCACCGGCGATATGACTTTGAATGGCGCACTGGCAATTGACAATGCCAACGCGAATAATGCTCAGGTCAATCCAGGGCTGACGTTTGGAAATGCCAGTGGCGAGGGCATCGCATCCAAGCGCACCTCAGGCGGGAACCAGTACGGGCTCGACCTCTATACCGACTTTGCAGTGCGGATGAGCATTACGCAGGGCGGGAACGTGGGAATTGGCACAACATCGCCGGCATCGGCCCTGGATGTGCTGGGCAACATTGCCACGAATTCAGTTTTTGGGTTTAGCAATGTCCAGCAGACTAACTCGCCATATGGAGTCTACATATCGGCGCCCGCAAGTCAAACGATGGGACTCTTTACTAACAGCGCCCAGCAACTGACCATAAATAGCTCTGGCAACGTGGGCATTGGAAACATAAATCCCCAGGCATCATTGCAGATTGGCAACTTTGGACCATTCATCTTTCCGGGTGGCGGCGGGTCAGCGACCGCCTGGGCTTCCTCGGCAGTTGGCTTCAATCTCTATCGCGGATCGGACAATAACTGGCACACCATTTCGGATGGCGCGAATGGAGGCGGGTGTGTTTTCTACGGCAACACTGGAGGAGAGCTGTTCTTCGCTCAAATACCGAGTGTTGGCGCTGTCAGCCAAAGCCTCACTGACAGTTCCATTTACTCTAACAATATTGTTTTCTCGATCGCCCCCGCCAATAGTGGTGTGGCCACTCCGCCCATCGCCACTCTCAACGGCGATCTTCAGGTCAACGGCAATTTATTGGTGACAGGCTGGAAACTCGGTTACGTGGTGGATCGCTTTTACAGCCGGGCAAAGAAGCCTCTTGAGCAGGGGGATCTCGTAGTGGTTCACACTCGTCCGGTCTCTGTCTTCTACGGAACAGGGAATCGCATTCCGCTGGTGGAAGTGGCGCTGGCCAGCAAGGCGGGCGATGCGCGCATCTGCGGGGTGGTGGATGAGCCGTCGCTTACCGAAGCACAGACGCCTGGGCTCGACCGCACGGCGATAGGCAACGGCAACGTGGGGCTGATGGTGACGCTAGGCGCCTACGCATATTGCAAGGTGACCGCGGAGCCGGGGCCGATCGAATCGGGAGATCTGCTGATGGCCAGCGAGACGCCGGGTCATGCGCAGAAAGCTGATCCGCTGTCTGGAATCATAGCCGGAGCCGTAATTGGAAAGGCGCTTGGATCCCTGAAGAAGGGAACGGGGATCATTCCTATCTTTATCTCGCACCAATGAGGAGGAACGTGATGAACGAACGGCTTGTGCAACTCCGTGCAGAGCTGGAGAAAGGGCTGCAACGATTGCTGGCGCTCGACCGTGAGCGGCAGGAGACGCGCGACACGATGCTGCGCATCAGCGGAGCGATCCGGGTGCTGGAAGAGATGCAGCAGGAGGAAGCTGCACCTAGAGCCGTGCCCAGAGCGATGCAATCGAGCGCGGCATGAGCGAGGCTTCAAACCAATCGGGCTCGAGCCTGCAGATCGATCGCTGGCGAAACCTGTATTGCGTGCCGAGCGATCTGCCCAGGCCGGAGGAAGTGCAGCACCGCCTAGATCGCCTGGTCGAAGGCGAGGTTGTGCAGAACTGCACGCGCTATTTGGAGCAGTTGCTGGATGACTCGGATCCTTCGATCTGGCTCATTCGTGAGATTGCCCTGGATTTTGCCGTGGATGCGAACGCCTTCGAGGCACAGCGGACAGCGGCAATATGGGCTGATCAGCTTGCGCGCGGGGTGCGCGAGGCAATCGGCCGGGGAGCGAATGGCAGCTCGGTGCTGCGCTTTGCAAACCGCGCCGAATACGTTGCGCAATGGGCGAGCGATGCCGCGGCGGGATGCGCCGGGGAGAAGTGGTACTACGGCGAGTTTCTGTCGCTGAGCGTGCTTCCCGTGAGTGCGGCAATTGCCGAGGCTCTTCTGCGTGAGCAGCAGAGCCCTGCCGAGATTCTGCTCGCGATTCCATCGCATAGCAGGCGTGAAGCAATTCTGGCGGCGCTGACAGAGCGCGACGCCGAGCGAATATGGCGCCGCGCGATGGAAGCTTCGCCGCGTCGCGAGCAGTGGAACTGGAATTGGGTGAGCAAGCTGTTGGCGATCTGGCGAGGCGCGGTGACGGGCCGGGCCGATCAGCATTATCGCGATGCGCTGCGCCTGCTGGCGGCGGTGAAGAAGGAGTGGGAACGCGAAGATGCGACTGGACTGGAGACGGCGATTGATGCATTGATCGAATTCAGGCAGATGGCCCAATCGTTCCATTCACCCGATGCAATTCGCCGATGGCTGCGAGCGGCAGCTCGCGGCGACAAGGCGTCATGCGAGGCAATTGCAATGGAATGCAGCGTGCCGCATCAGGATGCGCTCGTCGAGTTTGTCGCGATGGCGTCTGACGGCGACTGTGCCTGGGCGGAGTTTGTGGCGCAGGCGATTACGGGGCGCGATGGCGTGCCCATCCAAGCAGGTGAATCGTTTCTCACCGAGCTGGGCGGCGTGTTTCTGCTTGGGCCGGCGTTTGAACGAATCCGTCTTCATGATGCCATCGCGGCGGCGACGGGCAGTTGCGAAGAGCCGGGAAGGGCAGAGCCAGTATTGCGGCACTTGCTGGCAGTTCGCTGCATAGGCCGCGGCCGCGCTTCTATGAGCATCTCGGACCCAGCAATGCGAGCCTTTGCAAACCTGGACTTTGTCCCATCGCTTGCGGAGATGGCTGGGATTCTGCACGCTGCCGATGCAGGTGCGGCGCTGCGCATGCTGCAGGCGGAGCGGCCGGAGGATGAATCGCTCGTACCGGAGGACCTCAGCCAGGAAGAACGCAAATACCTCTCAATTGGCGAGGTGTTTCCTGACCTCGCGGCGGACAGCGATGCGGATATTATTTGGTCGCGCATCGCGCTTGCAATTGTTCGTCAGTTTGCGCGCCAGTTGACGGGGTTTGCCCAAAGCTCTCCCGAGTACATCTTCAGAAACTTTCTTGCCGGCACAAGCTCGGTGCGTCGAGCCGCGGATCGGATCGAGGTTCGACTGCCTCAGAGCCCACTCGAAGTCGTCTTGCGAATCTCCGGCGCTTACCGGAGCTACACCTTGCCCTGGCACCCAGGAGTGGAGATATGGCTTCGAGCACCGTTGGATTAGCTACAGCAGAGGAAAGGATTGCAGTTCCATTCGCGAGCAGCCACGAATATCTGCTTGCGGAGATGGACTGGCTGCGCCTTGTGATGCATCGCGAGGTGCTGCGGTTGAAGGCGGCCAATCTTTTATCGCCAGATCCATTTCGCGGACTATACCTCTCCGACGAACTGGTCGATTCCATCCTGAGCGACTGGAATGCGCAGCGTTGTGGGGCGAGCGAGAACAGCCAGAACGCGAACACCGCTGAACTGAGCGTGCAGATCGAAAAGGCTCGCATGTGGATCGACGCATGTGCAGAGGCCAGCCGGGAGCATGGCCGACCAGTGGAAATGGACAGGCTCACGGGCCTTTGCGGTCTCAGCGAGTTCGATCGCAAGGTTCTTATCGCCGCAATTGCTGTCGATTTGGACCAGCACTTCGAGGAGATGTATGCTTGGGCGCGCAATGATATAACGCGAAAACGTCCATCGATCGGGTTGATGCTCAAGCTCTTCTGTTCCAGCGAAGAAGAGGAGTTCCGTAGCCGTGCGGCCTTTCTCGACGGGGGTGCGCTGGTGCGGAATCGATTGGTCCGCATTGGTGACGGCACGCATGAGAGCGAAGCTGCCTTTCTTGCAAAATCGGTGCGCATCGATGACAGGATCGCGGCCTTCCTGATGGAGCAAGCGGGCATTGACCGGCGCCTGCGGGGTTTTGCATCTGTTTCTGTTCCAACGCGTGCTCTGTCTTCATTGCATCTGCCGCCGGACCTCCAAGTGAAGCTCAAAAACCTGGAGCATCTGGATGAACCGGCTGTTTTCTATCTCTGTGGACAGCGCGGCGCGGGCAAGCGTGCCATCGTTGAGGCTCTCTGTTCCGAGCAGCATCGGTCGATGCTGGCGGTGGACCTGGGCCGCGTGGCCTATGAAGCCAGTGCGGCGTCGGAGATGCTTGTCCTTATTCATCGCGAGGCGATGCTGCAAGGGGCGGACATCTTCTTTGCGCACGCTGAGACACTGCTGGAGGATGGCGCTGTGCATCTGCCACTTCGATCGGCTCTAGAGTCGCTTCGGCCTCTTGCGGGACAGCGCATCTTCATCGCCGGAGAGGAGCCGTGGCCGGCGGCGCAAACGGAGCGGGGATCTGCATGGGTCACACTCGATTGCCCGATTCCAGCCTTTGCCGATCGCGTCAAGCTTTGGCAGGAGACACTGGCTGGGATGGAATTCCAGGTGGATCCCGATGTGGATGCCGCGTTGCTGGCGAATCGGTTTGCGCTCACGGGCGGCGCCATTCGGGAAGCCTGCGCCGATGCGGCAAGAAGACTGCGATTGAACGGCCAGGTCGGCGAGGGCATCTCGTCAAAGGATCTTGAAGCTGCGGCGCGCGCGCAATCGACCGGCGGGCTGAGGCGATTTGCGGAGAAGATTCTGAGCCGGGGTACATGGGAGTCGCTGGTTCTCCCTCCGTATGTGGTTCGCCAGCTTCGCGATGTGTGTACAGCAGAGCGGCATAGGCAAACTGTCTATTCGGAGTGGGGATTCGATCAGAGGCTTTCCTCGGGCAAGGGGCTGAACGTGCTGTTCTGCGGCCCAAGCGGTACGGGCAAGACGATGGCGGCGGGGATTCTTGCGCAGGAGCTGGGACTCGATCTTTATCGCATCGATCTTTCGGTTGTTGTAAGCAAGTACATTGGCGAGACGGAAAAGCAGCTGAACCTGATCTTCCGCGAGGCGCGTGCGTCGAATGCCGTGCTGCTCTTCGACGAGGCTGATGCGCTGTTTGGCAAACGTTCCGAGGTGAAAGATGCGCATGACCGATATGCAAACGTTGAGGTGGCGTACCTGCTGCAGAAGATGGAGGAGTATGAGGGCGTGGTGATTCTGGCCACCAATCTGCGCCGCAACATGGACGATGCGTTTACGCGCCGCATGAGCCACATTGTCGAGTTTCCGTTTCCAGACGCAGAGCAGCGCGAACGAATCTGGAGATCGATCTTTCCTTCGCCTGCGCCGGTTGCAAGTGACGTGGAGTTCGGATTCCTTGCTCGGCAGTTTGAGTTGGCCGGCGGGAACATTCGCAACATTGCTGTGGCCGCGGCGTTTCTGGCGGCGGAGAAGCAGACAAAGATCGGGATGGAGCAATGCATTGTCGCGACAGCGCTGGAGATTCAGAAGACGGGCAAGCTGCCGTCACGCTCCGAGTTTCGAGATTACTACGAGATGATTCGCACGCATATCTGAGATTGACGAAGACGAGCCTGGCATGGAACGCGTTGTTGAAATGCAAAAAAAGCCGGCGGCAAAGCGGCCCTCGTCTCACAGAGAGTGGGCAAGCGAGATTCCTGCGCCGCTGCATCCCATGCTTGCATTGCAACAGCAGGCGGGCAACCGCGCCATGCAGCAGTTACTGCGCTCCGGCGCCATCCGCGCCAAGCTCGAAGTGAGCCAGCCGGGCGACCCCGAAGAGCAGGAAGCGGACAACGTTGCCGATCGGATCATGCGTTCCCACGCCGGGGCCGGCGCGGTTGCCTCGTCCTGCGGTAGCAGCGAGGATGACGAGTCTTGCGGATGTCCCGGCTCGGGCAATGCAACGGTCTCGCGCTCAGCCAGCGCTGGCACAGCTCGAATGCCTTCCACGCCATCCGCGCGTGGTGTGATGGACACGATCCGCCGTTCGCACAGCCACCCCCTCGATGCGCACACACGCGCCTTTTTTGAGCCGCGTTTTGGCCGCGATTTCAGCGGCGTTCGCGTTCATACCGGCGAAGCGGCAGCATCCTCTGCACGTGCCATTCGCGCGCGCGCTTACGCAGCCGGCGAACACCTGGTCTTCGATTCCGGCCAGTACGCGCCCCACTCCGAGCAGGGCCAAAAGCTGCTGGCACACGAGTTAACGCACGTCGTGCAGCATGCGGAAGGCAGCGCCACTGTTCATCGCGATCTTCCGCCAGAGTTAAACATCACGATGACGCCGGATTATGCGCACGGACTCACCGATGCCGACCTGTCCGGACAAATCGCTACGCTGCGCGGCCATCTCGACGAGATCGCCGAGAACGATCCGGAACGCGACGCAGTACAGGCGAATCTGAACACCCTGGTTGCCGAGCAGCGCACGCGTACCGGCGGCGCATCCGGTTTGCAAGCAGTGGGTGAGATGCCGAGACCCGCTGGCCTTCCCCTCGATCAGGGTTTTGCTCTGCACGATGCCCCCGCCGAACTGCAGGCGCTAGCTGCGCAGATTCCTGAGGGCCAGGTCGTTAACGTTGTAATGGCGCCACCGGCTGCGCAGAACACCCAGCAGGGCCGTGGCGCAGAGTCGAATGCGACCCAACCTTCGCGCCTCACAACGCCCCTGGGAGCCGCCGCATTGTCCTCCACCATGAGCGCCAATGCCCAGCTTGTAAGACAGGGCTTCGCTGCCGCTGGTGAGAACTCCATCGTCATTGTTGCGGTGCCCCGCTGGGGAACGCCTGGCGCCATGATCCCCGAGGCTCCCGCAGCCTGGGGCCACACTGCGGTCGGTGTACGCATCGGCGGTCAAATCAGAACCGTCGAAGGGCTTAGCCCCAACAGCATGCTCGATGTTGTTCGCAACTACTCCGGCGTCCGCAGCGGCGCCATGGCAGTGCCGTCGCAAATCTCCAACGATATGAGCCTGCTCACCAACACCGGGGCAGTGACGCTCGAATATCCGGTCACGCTGGATACCGCCTTGAACTTCTCACGTGGCCTTCCTCCGACCGGTCCCGTCGGCACCGGCGGTCCGGGATACACCGCGGTTCCCGCGGAGTTCGGGAATCCCTGTCAGGGACAGAACTGTGTCTATTGGGCGGCGAATCAAGCTGAACAGGCCCTGGGCGGACGCATTGGTCCCGCCGGTGGTACGCCGATTGTGGATGTGCCGCAAGTTGGGCAGGGCGGCCAGGGTCAGTTGGTGCGATTCATTCGCAACGTTTCTCAGGGAACGGAAGAGGCCGCGCCGGTTGAAAATGCGATTGGCTCCGCCGTTGGCGGCGCCATGCCGACCGGCCTGAAGATCCTCAAAATCGGCGGACGCGTGATGATCGTGGTCAGCATCGCGATGATTCCGATTGAAACCTACCTTGCGCCGCCAGAGCAGCGCGAAAGAACCGCCGTAGGCGCCACTGGTGGATTCATTGGCGGGTTTGCCGCGGGAGCAGCCGCGGGAATCTTCTGCGGTCCGGGTGCGCCGGTCTGCTCCATCGTTCTTGGCCTCGGCGGCGGACTTGCGGGCTCGGTTGGCGGGCGCGCGCTTGCAGAGGGCGCGTACGATCTGGCGGAGGATGTGGGCCGATTGACGCCGGCGCAATGGATCGACACATCCACGCTGATGTTTGGGACCCAGGAAGCGCGGCAGGCTAACTGTGAATTGAAAGAGATCGAAGGCGTCTACGATCCCTTGTGCGAACTGTGAGTTTCAGCAGACGAGTTTCGTTGAGCGCAACCATGAAGAATGCGGAAAGAGTCGCAGGACAATCCGGTCATCAAGGCTCAGCCACACGCCCCGCGAGGGGTCATGGTTTCTCCGCGCTTCACAACCGCGCAATGAGCCTGCATTCCGCGGCGCATCAGGGCACGGCTGAGCACGCGGCTCCAGCGCAACCGGCGCAACATCCGCTTCTCGATCTCCAGCGGCAGGCGGGCAATCAGGCTATGCAACAGCTTCTGCGTGCGGGTGCCATCCGCGCCAAGTTTGAGGTGAGTCAGCCGGGCGATCCAGAAGAGCAGGAAGCGGACAACGCTGCCGATCGCATTATGCGCTCCCATGCCGGGGCCGGCGTTGTTGCCTCATCGTGCAGTTGCAGCGAGGATGAGACTTCATGCGGATGTCCCGGCTCGGGTAACACGAAGGTGTCGCGTTCTGCCAGCGCGGGAACCGCACGCGTGCCTTCCACACCGTCGGCTCACGGGGTGTTGAATGCGATGCGCAGCTCCGCGGGCCGTCCGCTCGACGCGCATTCGCGTGCCTTCTTCGAGCCCCGCTTCGGCCGCGACTTCAGCCACGTCCGCGTCCACACCGATGCAACCGCCGCCTCGAGCGCCCGCACCATCAACGCCCACGCCTTCACCGCCGGCAGCAACATCTTCTTCGCCGCGGGCCGCTACAACCCAGGCACCGATTCCGGCCTGCGCCTGATTGCCCACGAGCTGACCCACACCATCCAGAAGAGCGTCGGTCCGCAGGGTGGAGAGAACCCGCCGGCTGCCTCGGCGCACCGGTTCGGCAGTGAAACTGCGGAGTTTGCCGTAGCGCAGGCTCCACAGCAGCCGATCGAGCTGGAGCAGAGATCTCCGGCTGAAAAGCTCAACCGCGAGGAAGGCGGAGCGGACGCCAGCGCACCTCCTCCTCAAAGCTCAACCGCCGATCCCAGCGCGGCCATGGACGCCGGAGTCCCCGGCAGCCCAGCTCAGGCTCCGCCGGTGCACGCGGAGTTCGAGGAGATACAGCTGACCACCGACGCCGAGGAGATGAAACGCCGCCTCGAAGGCTATGTGGAGGATCACGGCCTGGAATCCTTGCAGGCGATCGGACCTCAATTCGAAACCGATTTGAACCGGCGCCGCTTTGAGAACTCGCCCGAGTACCTGAGTGATGTCAGCGGCATTCCGGACTGGATTGAGACGAACCGGCGCACTCTGGCGCTGATCGAAGAGGCCGCTCCGGCCTTTCGCGCCGCGCATCAGCAGGTTGTGCAAGAGTCGAATGAGTTTCTCGCCGTCTTCGACGTACAGGCGCACGTTACGCTAAGTCAGATGCTCTCAGCGAGCGAGGAACGCATCCTCTCCGAACGGGAGCGCTACGGCCTGACCAGGACCGTCACCGAGCACACCCGCCGGCAGCGTGGGATGTACGGTGAGCCGGCGACAGTGATCGAGCAAGAGGCCCACTACAGCATGGGCGACAATGAGGGGACGCGCGGAATGGCCGCTGCGGCGGGCCGTCTGGCGGAAAAGGTACGCGCCATCCGTTCGCTCATGGACCAGAGAAACGCCACGCAGAGTTACACGGCCTCGGAGTATGTTTCCGAGGAACAGTTGGCGCGGGAGATGGCCGCATACCGCGAGGGAGACGAGCGGGTACAACACGCGGTGCGCGAGTACAATACGATGCGCAACGCCGCCGAGAACGACTACCCCATCCTGGCCGCTTACACTCCGCTCGACACCACCGGGACCTACTATGTGGACCAGACCATCGACCGGCTTTCCACCGTAGCCGCCGGATCGACAAGCCGCGCCGCCGAGTCGCTCTACGACGAGACAGCGGAGCGGCTGGCGAACATCGGACAGGTGTATGAGGCCGTGGTCGCGGGCGACCTGAGCGTGTGGAAGCTGCCCGCCGTGGTGAGTCTGACTGCGCAGAATATGAATGCGCTTCCGCCGCTCATGCAGGCCCGGCTGGTGAGTGACAAGGTCGATCAAGTGCAAAGTGCGGGCGAGATTCTGCACACGGCCCTGGCCGTTCTGGCCATCGCCCTGGGAGCGTTGGCGGCGATTCCAACCGGCGGCAGCAGCCTTGCCGCCGGGGTCGCGGTCGCGGCGGGAATCGGAAGCGCGGCTCTCGGAATCGGCATGGCCGCCGAGCATATTCAGCAGTACGCAATCGAGGCGGCTGCCAACGGCACGGATTTCGACAAGGCGCGAGCGATCTCGCAGGTTGAGCCCTCGCTGTTCTGGCTGGCGGTCGACATCGTCGGAGCGCTGGGCGGGGCCGCGGCCGACATCCATGCGGCGGCAGCGGCCTTCCGCTCGCTTTCGACAACCTTGCGCGAAGCCGCGCAACTGCGGCAGCTCGCGCAGCAAGGCGAGCGCGTTGCTGAAGCCGATGCAAAGATGGCGCAGCTTGCCAGCGACGGAGACCGCGTGGCTCCCGGCCTGGGACGAAGGCTGACCGAGGCGGTCACTCGGGAAGGGACGGCGATCGAGCGTGATGCTGCGGTTGCCGCCTGGGAAGGTTCCCTCAGCGCCGAGAGCCGCGCGTTTTTGGTCGACAATCCCGAGATCCGGGCGATCTATCGCGAGATGGACGCCGATCTCCGCTGGCTTTGCACGCACTGCTCGGTGCGCTGCCTGATTGAGAACATCAGCCGCGATCAGGTCACCCGCCTCCGCACCGTGATGCGGCGGCTCGAATCGGAGGATATGGAGCGCCTGCGCATCTACCTACACGTACGCAAGGACTCCATAGAGTCGGCGATCAGCAATCTCGAGCGCGTTGCCGACAGCGCCGGCATGACCGCGCTGTTTGAACGCTCCCTGACCGAGCTGGCCAATCCGGCCACCGCCCCAATCCTGAGCAACGGCGCGGCCACGGCTGCCAGAACTTCTGCCGGACAGGCGGCGGGTGGCGAATTTCTGCCAACGGCAGGCGCCGACTGGCTCCGCAATACCGGCGGGTCGTCGGGCATGATACCCGGCCAGGTCGCGGCGCGTCTGCGCGGCCGGCAATTCGCCAGTTTCGACGAGTTCCAGGAGGCCTTCTGGCGAGAGGTCTCGAACGATCCGGTCCTGATGAGCGGCTTCGATCCGGTCAGGAATCAGCCGCGATTGCTGGCCGGTAATGCGCCTTTCGTAGCGCAGACCGAACGCTGGAGTGGAGCGGGCCGTGGCCGCTTTGTGCTGCACCATATCATCCCTATCGAACACGGTGGCGGCGTGTACGATATGAGCAACCTGCTCGTCACCAGTCCCAGACTGCACTGGGGCATCATTCACAGCCCCACTGCGCCGATGGCCCCATTCCGGCAACTACCACTTGGAGAGTGAACCGATGACGATCCCCGGCAGCGAACGTCCGATGACCCGCGACGAACTGATCGAACTCGTCACGGCGATCCTGCGTCCCGAGTGTTCTGAAGAGGAGCTCGACGAGTTGGTCTGGCAATTTGTTCAGAACGTGCCGCATCCTCACGCCAGCGACATGATCTTTTGGCCCGACAAGAAGCGAACCGTCGAGGAAATTGTGGATGAATCGCTGGCCTGGCAGCCCGGACCCGGCGGTGAGACGAATCCGTGGTACCGGTTTCGGTGACACAGCAGCGCCGGTCGTCGCGGCCGGCACTACTTTTTACAGGGAGTGGAGAATTTGACCTGTTGCGGTTCCAAACGGATGCAGTTCCGATCGCGCGCGGCGCGCAGCGCGAACGGTGAGTTTGCGCCCTCCCGAGCCCCTGTCGCCGCGGAGCGTGAGCCCGAGGGCCGGCGTGAGCAGGAGTTCGCTCCGCGCCACGAGCCGCTCGGCCTGCAGGCTGCCGCCGGCAATCAGGCCGTGCAGTCGCTCTTTCGCAAAGCAGTGGCGGACGCGGCCGCAGCCACGCGCGCCACGCCAGCCTCCGCGCACCCCGCCGCAGAGAGCCGTCCGCTCGAACCCGGCCTGCGCCGCGAAATGGAAGCGCGCGTCGGCGGCGACCTCTCTCAGGTCCGCATCCACGCCGGCGAGATGGCCGGCGCCTCGGCGCGGCAACTCGGCGCGCTGGCCTACACCGTGGGCAATCACATCCACTTCGCCCCCGGCCGCTTCGCCCCGGAGACGTTTGAGGGCCGCCGCCTGCTCGCGCATGAGATCGTTCATACACGGCAACAGGACCGCGACGGCCGCGTCCGCCTGCAGCGCCAGCCTGCGCCCGGCGCCGTCGACGTCGATCTTGCGCCCGCCTCGACGGAGGAGGCCGAACGCCTGCGCGCCGCCGGCGTCAACCTGCCCACAGTCGGAGCCGCCACCTGGACAGCCGTCGGTGGTTCGCCGTACGCAACGCTTCTTCCCGGCTACTCGCAGCAGGGCGACACTTGCGGCGCCGCCTCGCTCGTCACCGCCCTTCTGATCTGGGACCGCGAGCACTGGGATCCGGCGCAGCCCAACTCCCGCGCGGTCGAGGCCTGCGAACTGGTGATGGCCGCACTCGAGCGCCACGGAAGCCAAGCCGCCGAACACTGGGCCTCGGCGCATCCACTGGCCGAGTGCGCCGGCGACCGGCAGTGCAACCTGCAGGCCTGGCAGTCCATGCGGGACACATTCCTCGCGAATCTGGCTGCCATCCGCGCAACGGCCCGCACGCCGGGAGGCCGCGTGACCGAGGCTAACTATCGGCAGCTCGGCCTGGCGCTTTACTTTCTGTGGAACCAGAACACCCGGCCCGGCCTCGACTCGGCGGCAATCTTCAACATCCAACGCTCGCTGGGACTGAACACCTTAATCTCGACCAACATCTCCAGCTTCGACGCCATCTTCTCCAACTCCGTCGTTACCGGCCTGGGGCCCGATGAGATAGCCCAGGTCTTCTGGATCACCAACCGCGGCCAGCAGCACGCCTTCCTTGTCGGCAGGCTCCAGTCGGGAGAGTGGTTTCTCTCCGACCAGGGACCGGCGCCGGCATCCGAGTTTCGGGCTCCCACGCTGGATCAGCTTCGCCAGGCGGTCTCCTTTGCGGCCTCGTCGGGCGCGTACTGGCTCTACACCGGATCGACGGAGGAGTTCATTCGCCGCACCGGCATCTTGCCCGGCTACACCGGCGCGCAGAAGCTGGGCGGCGCAAGCAGCACGCACCAGGCAGTCGAGAACACCGTTCCTCCCGGCGCGGAGCTTTGCGAGATCGACGCCGGCTGGACAACCATCGGCGAGACCGTCACACGCGTCGGCTATGTCGATCGCAAGGACTCGCTGGCCGCAGCGCAGGCGGCTCTGCCGCCGGCGGCCGGCGGCGGCTTGATCGTCGAAATGCCGGCCGGCGTCTTCATCGTCTACACTACCTCTGCCGTCTCGCAGGCCAACCTCGACGAACACGGCATTGATGCCTCCGACTCCGCCGGTATGCTCCTGGGCGGAGTGCATAGCTTTCATCATGCCTGGCTCATTCTCGGCAACCGTTTCGGCATCCGCAGAAGCTGGTTTCAGGTTTATTGAAAGGACTCCCGATGCACTGGGAAGAGCTCATCCTCGCCGTTCTCGCCGTCTGGCGCATTACGCACCTGCTCAACGCCGAAGACGGCCCCTGGGACCTGATAGTCCGCATTCGCCGCGCCGCCAGCGATGGCTTTTTCGGCCAGCTCCTCGACTGCTTCTACTGTCTCAGCGTCTGGATCGCCGCGCCCTTCGCATGGCTGGTGGGGACGAGCTGGCGCGAGCGCCTGCTGCTCTGGCCCGCCCTCTCCGGCGCCGCCATTCTGCTTGAGAGGCTGACAGCGCGCGCGGAACCTGCCGCGCCGGCGATCTATGCGGAGGATGGGGAGGACAAAGATGTGCTGCGGGGCTAAACGAGTGCAGGCACGCACAAATACTGCGCAGACGATGCGCCAGACGGGAACGACTGCAACCACGGCGCGGGCGGTGAATGCCGATCCGGCGCAGACGGTCTTCGAGTACACGGGCAAGACGGCGCTTACGGTTGTGAGCCCGACGACCGGAAACCGGTACCGGTTTGAGAAGACAGGCGCACAGCTTCCGGTGGACGCGCGGGACCAGGCGACGCTGCTTTACGTTCCGAACCTGCGGCCGGTGCGCGCTGCTCGCGGCTGAGTGCGTGGCCCGTTTCAGAAGCTCGGCGCTGCTCCGAGTGGATGACCGGCTGTTCGTCAGTTGCTACTTGTTACTACCCAACACGTCTCCGGCGCGCTGGGCGTCCTGAATACAATTAATTCCGCCACCAAGCACAATGCTATGCCGCCACCCCAGTGCCAAGGAATGCCACCATCCGATACAAGGTTAATGCGCCAGACAATCGCGCAGGGGTTCCCGACAGTATCATCCACGCCAAAGGGGTGTGGGGATATTGATCAACCAGTAACTGCCGGGTAACCGGTCAGGCGGCTCATGTTGTCGTATTTTTAGCTGGTAATGACGCAGCGGGCGTCGGTCCGTTTGCAGGGGACACCGGCGCTTGGGGAACAGGCGCTCGATGAGTTTGAATTAGTGTAGATGTCCGTTCCTACCTCGGGATTCAGCGCATAGGTTAGACGCTATAGGTTGTCGTTCTGGAACGTCCGCCCCAGCCCGTGCTGATTCACAATGAGCATATTGCCCAACAGGTCACGCAGGATTGTACAATCAAACCGGTCGGCGTCCAGACAGGTGGCGCAGCGAAGTTGTGGCAACAGACCGCTCCAGCCGGAGCTGTCACACCGCAATCCGGACAAAGCCCGTTCGGTCTTGGCCCGCCGGCAACGATGTTGGAGTCCTCACTGCCACAAGCACCAGGCACGACCACACTGCCCCCTGCCAGCATCAGCGTCTATGAATTCGCCGTGATGCAGTAGCAGGCGAAGATGAGTGGCCCGGTGCCTCGTCAGCCAGATCACGGAAGCGGGTCCAATACGGGATTGAGGCAGTGACGGCCGCCGGCTGCCATCTTGCCTTGAGAGCTTATGGAACACTATGCTGAAAAGTAGAATGAAATCTATCATGACTCCTAAGTTCGTTCGTTCTTTGTTGGCTCGACCTCATGCAATCCTAATCGCAGGCCTGCTTGTTTGCGTTCCCGCAAGCGGGGCCGGTCAACAGATGAAGGTAAACGATAGCGGCTATCTGGATACGCAGGGCTTCAGCGTGATGCTCTACCAGAACACCTATCACCCGGTCTTCGTCGATGAAAAGAACGCCGCGATGCAGATGATCCTCCACGGCCAGCGCATCGCCACCAACGGCGACGTGCGCCTGGTGCCCACTCCCGAGCAATGGGATTTGGTGGCCAAGCTCAAGGGCCGCAATGCCGACAAAGAGCACAATCGCCTGACGGCCGATCTCTCCTTTCCTGCCTACCAGATGGACTACACCCTGGAGGTGACCGCCGAACCGGGCGGCGTGCGGGTGAGCGTCAACCTCGACAAGTTGCTGCCGGAGAAGCTGGCTGGCCGCGCGGGCTTCAATCTCGAGTTCCTGCCGTCCATTTATGTGGGAAAAAGCTATGCGGTGGACGGCAAGCAGTTCGGCGTGATTCCGCGCAGTCCGCAGGACCCGATGCAACAGGTGCTGCCGCCGGCCGACGATCCGAAGAAGCTGCCCTACCAGGATGAATGGGACAAGGCGAAGGGCTACACGCAGCCACTTCCGGTGGTCACCGGAAACAGCATTACGCTGGCGGCGGAGGACCCGCTTTACCGCGTCAATGTCAGCTCAGAAACCGCTCCCGTCTCGCTGTATGACGGCCGCAACCGCGCGCAGAATGGCTGGTTCGTGCTGCGCTCGCTGATTCCATCCGGTAAAACCGAGGGCGCGGTTGTCTGGCATATTCATCCGTATCTGATCCCGAATTGGACGCGGCCACCGATGGTAGCGCACAGCCAGGCCGGCTATCCTCCCAATTTCCCCAAGGTCGCCGTTATCGAGCTCGATCCGAATTACGATGCTCCGAGGACGGCGGAGGTGCTTCGCCTGGAGGCGGACGGCTCCTATCAGCAGGTCTTCGAGGGATCGATTACCGCGCCCACGCCGTGGCTGCGCTACCGCTATGCGAACTTCGATTTCTCCACGGTGAATGAACCCGGCCTGTATGCGATTGAGTACGCGGGAAAGCGCACCGATCTTTTCCCCATCGGCAAAGACGTGTACAGCCGGAGCTGGCAATCCAGCCTGGATGGGTTTTTGGCCGTTGAGATGGACCACGTCTCGGTGCGCGAAGGCTACCGGCTGTGGCACGGCGTCTCGCACATGGACGATGCCCGCCAGGCGCCGCCGAATACCCAGCATTTCGACGGCTACTCGACGGGCCCGAACCTCGAGTCGCCCTACAAGCCGGGCGAACACATCCCCGGATTGAATGTAGGCGGCTGGTTCGATGCCGGCGATTACGACAACATTGCCCCCAGCCAATACACGGTTATTGAGAATCTCTCCCTGGCCTACAAGGAGTTCGGGCTGAAGTGGGACGAACTCTCGGTGGACGAGACAGCCCGTACGGTCGAGATGCACCGGCCGGACGGCATTCCGGATGCCGTGCAGCAGGTCAAGCACGGCGTGCTACAGATACTGGCCCAGTACAAGGCTGTCGGACACCCGTTCATGGGCATGATCGAGCCCACTCTGCGCGGGTATACGCACCTCGGCGACGCCGCCTCCATTACCGACGAGCGCATCTACTCGGACAAGCTCGGTCCCAACGAGATCGACGGCAATTACTCCGGCAAGCCGGATGACCGCTGGGCCTTCACCACCAGGATGCCGTTTCTTCAATATGGCGCGGCATCTGCGCTGGCCTCCGCATCCACGGCGCTGAAAGGCTGGGACGACCCGCTCGCCAAAGAGTGCCTGGAGACCGCCGTCAAGCTGTGGGATGAGGAGCACGCGCATCCGACGGCCAGCAAGGATTCATTCTACGGGCCTCGCGGCATGGGCGCGATCGGCGAGTGGAGGGCCGCTGTGCAGTTGTTGATCGCCACCAATGGCGGCGAGCCGTACAAAACGCGGGTCCGCGAGCTCTTCCCCACCATGCGCAAGCACTTCGAGTTCGGCGGCTGGACGGCCGTTCTGGCTCTCCCATATATGGATCCGGATTTCAAGCAGCAGTTGGAAGAGTCGGTCAAAGCCTACAAGACCGAACTGGATGCCGAGATGGCCAAGACGCCCTTCGGAGTTCCGCCCAGCCTTGGCACCTGGGGCGGATCCAGCCAGGTGGCCACATTTGGCTCGCGGATGTACTTCCTGCACAAGGCATTCCCGCGGATCGTGGGTCCGGAGTATACGCTGCGGGCGGCCAACTATCTGCTGGGCACGCATCCGGGGTCGAGCACCTCGTATATCTCTTCGGTCGGGACGGTTTCCAAGATGAAAGCTTATGGGAACAACCGCGCCGATGGAACCTTCATTCCCGGCGGTATGATTCCTGGCTATATTGTGATCAAGCCGGACTTCCCGGAATGCATCGACGACTTCGGCTTCCTGTGGTTTGAGAACGAATATACCGTCAGCGTCACCAGCGATTGGATTCTGGTGGCAAATGCCGCCGATGCACTCGTCAAGTGAGGTGCTCCGGTCTTGTCGTACTTCTTTCGTTGAGAGGGCCGTTCTTCCGGTCGCAGTGCTGACCTCTCGGTTCCGACTTCTCTGGCCCCGCCATTTTGGCCTATCAGTTGAGTCTTCATCGTCGCCATGGGTTTCCGTCTTATTCTGAGCAGATGGTCGCCAAATGGAAAACGATCCCGTTCTATCACATCTTCTCCGGTTAGCCGGTTATCCAGGAGTTGTGCAAATGAGAGTGGACAGGATGGCTCGGGATTGCGGAATCTCCCAATCCGTCAAGAACGAACTATGACGAGTTGTCCGTGCGAAGAGACGCGAAATTCGTTTAACCGTTCCAATGGCTTTGGCTTGAGGAATTGGCCGTAGCCGATGGCCTTCCG
>Ga0209039_10000410_pt1 | contig 41877 bp, 32 predicted proteins | sample BogFormECP12_OM1_FD_188238 | JGI IMG/M metagenome (GOLD analysis project Ga0209039, IMG submission 188238) | Bog forest soil microbial communities from Calvert Island, British Columbia, Canada - ECP12_OM1 (SPAdes) (version 2) | ecosystem: Environmental > Aquatic > Freshwater > Wetlands > Bog ...
CGGCGGGAGCCTCCAGCTTTACCGACGTCACCGCCAACGGTCCGCAGGGCAGCATCAACCCCAATCAGTTCCCCATATCGAGCGTGGCCCTCGATTCGTCAGATTCTACCGGCGCTACTGCTTACGTCACAGTGATGGGCTTCACCGCCGCGCCGGGTTCTGCCAGCGGCCCCGGCCACGTCTGGAAGACCACTACCCTCGGCGCAAGCTGGTCCGACTTCACCTCGAATCTGCCGGACTCGCCCGTCAATGCCATCGTCGTCGATCCCGTAAACGCTCAGGTCTACGTCGGGACTGACGTCGGTGTGTTCGCCAGTTCGACCTCCGCGGCCAACTGGACGGAACTGGGGCCGGTTCCCGGCCCCACCCAATCCGGATTCCTGCCCAACGTCGCCGTCACCGCGCTCGGCCTGTTCAACTTCGGCGGCGAAGAACTGCTCCGCGCCTCCACCTATGGCCGGGGAGTATGGCAGTGGCCGGTCGCGGCCACGTCGGACTATCGACTCGCTATCTCCAACTCGCCGCTGACTGCCTTTCCCAACCAGACGGCGACATTCAATGGAACTGCCAGCAGCGTGAACGGCTACGCCAGCACCGTGACCCTGAGCTGTGTTGCGGGCACAACGGCTCTGCCCGGCACATGCTTTCCGGCACCGTCTACCGTGACTCCCGCAAACAATACGCCGTTCACGGTCAACGCCTCCGGCACCGTCGGCGACTACAACTTCGATGTGCAGGCAGTCGGCTCCGATCCGAATGAAACCACGCATCTGGTTCCTGTCACTCTTCACGTGGTTGACTTCGCGCTCACTACGCCCTCGCCCATCAGCGTGACGGTGCCACGGGGAACCAATTCTCCTCTGGTCGATTTCCAGGTGACCGCCGCGGGATCGTTTAATCAGAGTGTCACCGTTTCCTGTACTCCGGCCCTCGCCGGCGCCACCTGCACTCTAACTCCCGGCACTACCGTCAACCCGACCTCAACCAATCCCGTCAACATGACGGCCAGCGTCAGTGTGCCCGCAGCAACTGCGCCCGACAATTACACCGCGACCATTCAGGCCACGACCGCTGGTGCCCCGGCAGCGCTCTCGACGGCATTCACACTCAACGTAACCACCAACCCGGATTTTGTCCTGACGGTGCCCACTTTCCCCGAGGTTAATGCCGGCAGTACGGGCACCAGCGAACTTATCTCCATCACCTCGCAAGACGGATTCTCCTCGACCGTCGACCTCAGTTGCCCCACCACCTTTGGCGCGAACAGCTGCAGCATCAGCCCCGCGTCCGTAAGTTCGTTCCCGGCAACCGCAACTCTCACCATCAACGGAACCAGCTTCGCCGCTGGCAGCTACTCGCTTTCCATCACCGGGACGTCCGGCTCGCTTACTCACTCGAAGAATGTGCCTTTTAACGTCGGCGACTATTCTGTCTCCGGGACCCAGTCTCTTTCTCAATCCCAGGGCGGTCAGGCAGTTGCCCACCTCACCCTGACCTCCGCGGGTTTCTACAGTGGCAAGATCAACGCCACCTGCGATGCCAGATCTCTGTCCGGCGCACAATGCACGCTCTCACCTCCCAATCCCATCTCTCTGTCCAGCGACGGCAGCGCGAACTTGACCGCGAGCATCAACGTCCCCAACAACGCTGCCAACGGCAAGTACAACATCAATATCAATACGCAGGACACAACCGGCGCGCCCAGCCACTCCTTCACGATCGCGCTGACCATAAGCCAGGGTTTTCTTCTCACCTCTTCCACCGCAAGCCAGACCGTCAACGCAGGTCAGACTACCGGCCCCTACAACCTTACGATTCAGCCCGTCGGCTCCTCGTTTGATGCTGCCGTGACGCTCGCCTGCTCGACCGGACTGCCTTCCCTGTCGCAGTGTTTATTTAGTCCCTCTACGCCGGTCACGCCCGGCAACTCGTCGGCGGCAGTAGTCATGACTATCTCGACGACGGCAACAACCACGGCGCAGCGCTGGCACAGCAATCACGGCTCGTTCTTCTATGCTGTATGGCTGCTCTTGCCGGGAATGGTGATTGGCGCAGGTGCGCGCGGTGGCGGCTCCCGCCGACGGAAGCTCTCTACGGCAGGCGTGATCGCGATACTGTTTTTTCTGGCGCTTCTGGCGTCCTGTGCCGGCACCAGTAGCGGCGGCGGTGGTGGCCACCAAGGCACGCCGCCCGGCACATACACGATTACGGTGACGGGAACGTCTTCCGTCGCGACTCACACCACCCAAGTGACGCTCGTCGTAAACTAGAAAGTCATTTGCGACGGTTATGGCGATTCCAGAGTTGTGGTGTACGGCCTTGAAAGGGCGTGGCTTCAGCCACGCCGATATGGACCGCAAATCAATCGGCCTTCATGCCCTGAGGTCAAATTCCCTCAGCGGCTAAAGCCGCGTCGTTTTGCGTCCCTTTCGGCACGCCTCAAAGGCGCGCCCTTTCAAAACAGGATACAGTTACTGTGGAATCGCTTTCGCCACCGAAGCCCTTATCCTCCATTGACCTCATGACCGACTCTCGCTACAACGTAATCATCATCGGCGGCGGCGTCGTAGGCCTCGCCGTCGCGCTCGAAATCACCCGCCGTTTCCCGCATCTCCGTCTCCTGCTTCTGGAGAAAGAAGACCGCGTCGCCCGCCACCAGAGCGGACACAACAGCGGCGTCATCCACTCAGGCGTCTACTACAAGCCTGGCTCGCTCAAGGCGCGCTTGTGCGTTACCGGCGCCGCAGCCATGGTCGACTTCTGCCGCGAGCACGGCATTCCCTACAAAGTCTCCGGCAAGGTCATCGTCGCCACGCGCCCCGACGAACTTCCGCGCCTCGCGGACTTGCGCCAGCGCGGCGAAGCCAACGGCCTGGTTGGTCTGCGCCTCATCGGACCCGAAGAACTGCGCGAGTTCGAACCTCATGCCACCGGCCTGCAAGCTCTGGTTGTGCCTTCGACTGGAATCACCGACTACGCCGTAGTGTGCGAGAAATACGCGGAGCTGATTTCCGCCAGCGGCGGCACGGTTCTCACTTCCGCAGCAGCCACCGGCATTCGGCGCAAGCCAAGCGAGATCGTCGTCGAAAACACCCGCGGCGCCTTTTCCACCACTTCGCTGATCAACTGCGCCGGACTCTTCAGCGACCGCATCGCCCGCATGGCCGGCGACCAGCCCAGCGCGAGGATCATCCCCTTCCGCGGCGAATATTACGATTTGGTCCCCGAGCGCGCCTCGCTGGTGCGCACCCTGATCTATCCCGTGCCCGATGCTCGCTTCCCATTCCTCGGCGTGCACTTCACGCGCCGCATCACCGGCAAAGTGGATGCCGGTCCCAACGCCGTTTTGGCCTTTGCCCGTGAAGGCTACCGTCTCACCGACGTCAACCTGCGCGATTTCGCCTCCGCGCTCGCTTTCCCCGGATTCTGGCGCATGGCCTTCCGCCACTGGCGTAACGGTTTTGCTGAATGGTATCGCTCGCTCTCGAAGCCCGCCTTCGTGCGCGCGCTGCAGCGCATGCTTCCCGAGGTGCGCGAGGAAGATTTCGTTCCCGGAGGCTCCGGCGTCCGCGCCCAGGCCCTCAAGCCTGACGGCGCTCTCGTCGACGACTTTCAGTTCGTGCCTTCCGGCAAAGTGCTGCACGTGCTCAACGTCCCTTCCCCCGCCGCCACCGCCTCGCTGACCATCGCTAAGACCATCGTGGACACGGCCGCCGCCGGCCTCGGACTTTCCTAGTCGGGGGCGTAGCGCTGCGATAAATGCCGTGGTACAGCTCCGAGCTTTAGAGCGGATTGAGCGTGGCTGTAGCCCGCTCGTGTGGGGACGGGCGCCCTCGCCCGTCCAGGCCGAGCGCAGCTCGGCAGTCTGCTTGGGGTCACAGCAACTCTGGTTTCGCTATCCTGGGAGACGAATTCCCGGCCAGTCTGCCCCTCGAACTCCGCGTATACTGCGGGGTACCGCATCCCGGAGCGCCTATGTCATCCCGATGCCCGTTTCTCTCCGTTGTCACTTGCCTTCTTTGTACCTTCGCCGCGGCCCAGTCCAATCCCGCCCCACCGCCCTCTTCCCCTTGGACTCTGACCTGGTCCGACGAGTTCAACGGACCCAACGGCTCGCCTCCAGACGCTTCCAAATGGGTCTTCGAAACCGGCGGAGAAGGCTGGGGCAACAACGAACTGGAGTATTACACTGCCCGCCCCGAGAACGTCTACCAGCAGGATGGCAACCTCGTCATCAAAGCGCTCAAGGAAAAATTCACCGGCGCCGGCGTGACCAAGGACTACACTTCTGGCCGCCTGAAGACTCTGGGCAAATTCACCCAGACCTACGGCCGCTTCGAAGCGCGCATCAAGATTCCACGCGGACAGGGCATGTGGCCCGCGTTCTGGATGCTGGGCGACGACGTGGACACCGCCGGCTGGCCTGCCTGCGGCGAGATTGACATCATGGAGAACATCGGCAAGGAACCGGCCGTCGTCTACGGCTCAATTCATGGCCCGGGCTACGTCGGTGCCACCGGCCTCGGAGCGCCGTTTCGCCTGCCCGCGGGCCAGGCGTTCGCCGACGACTTCCATGTGTATGCCCTGGAGTGGGAACCGGAAACGATCCGCCTCTACGTCGACGATCATCCCTACTCGACGCGCACCCGTGCCGATCTGCGTCCGGACTGGAAGTGGACCTTCGACCATCCCTTCTTCCTGATCCTCAACGTAGCGGTCGGCGGAGACTGGCCCGGCAGCCCCGACGCCTCCACCGTCTTTCCTCAAACCATGCTGGTGGACTATGTGCGCGTCTATAAATCAAACTCTGCTGTCAATAGCATCCAGAGAACTCCTGCGCGCTAAAAGACTAAGCAGACTTTGATGCAAGACTGAGCGTCCTCCGCGGTACAAAGTGGGGTCAATGAGTTAATCGCGAAACCACTCAGCTCTGCGCCCGGCGGTTCAACCCCATCGCGTCAAGAACGGTCCGCTTCGTCGAGAGCAGTGTTGGGGGTGGATTCCCTCGTGCCTGAGCGTTAGACTTTGATGTAATGCGAGACTCATCATGCGACCACTTCAGAAGGGTGTGATCCTCGGTTCCCTCCTTGCAGTTCTCCTGTCGTACTCCGCAGCACAAGAGGGTGTCGCTGACGTTGTTAAGAAAAGCAGCGATGCCGTTGTGCTGATCGTCACCTCCAACTCAGGGGGGCAGGAGACCGCGCTGGGCAGTGGCTTTTTGATCTCTGCTGACGGCGAGATAGTCACCAACTATCACGTCATCAAGGAAGCCCACTCCGCCACCGTGAAGTTGTCGAACGGGGCATTCTTTCCGGTTGGCGGAGTTCTTGCCTCTGATGCCGACAAGGACTTGGCGATCATTAAGGTCAACGGAAAGAATCTCCCGTTCTTAACGCTAGGGGACATCGACAACCTACGTGTGGGGGACCACGTCGTCGCAATTGGTAGTCCACTAGGGCTTGAGGGGACCGTTTCGGACGGCATCGTCAGTGCCATCCGAGATATCGCCGGCAAGAAGTGGATTCAGACGACGGCACCCGTCTCGCACGGCAACAGTGGAGGGCCGTTGCTGGACATGAGCAGCCACGTCGTCGGGGTCATCACTCTGGGTGTAAACCTTGAATTGGGACAGAATCTAAACTTCGCTTTACCTGCCAATGAGGCAAGTAAATTGCTCCTCACTGCCCGCCAGCAGGCCAAACCGCTGGACTCTGTAGCAAGCAAGAGCGAGGACTCGTTCCCGGCTCCTTTGACCGCAAGCGGTAAAGGCAAGAAATGGCTTGACGCCCAAAAAGATCCGGCCGCAATTAATGTCAACGGCAGATGGGAGTCAGAGGAGTGGGGCACGCTGTCCTGTGCGTACTTTCCAACTGTCGTGGAGACAGGCTGCCCAACCACGCTCCATCTTAGACAGGCGGAAGGAAGCCGGGAAGTACATGGGAGCATTGGCGAGTATGAGATCACAGGGGTAGTCAGTGGACGGCTGCTATTCCTGCTTTTCTCGATGAACCAGTCTATAGAGTACTGTGCTGTCCTCAGCGCAGAGGACAATAACACGCTGGCCGGAAGCTACTCGTACCGAAGATCATGGATCAAGTTCGGGCACGGTAGCCCATGCCAAGAAACCAGCAAACCGATGAATATGAACAGAAGATAAGGAGTGATTTCACTTTGCCGCTCGCCGCACAAACGAAGGAGGTCAAGCAATGAAACAGGTGTTGCCGTGGCTAGTTCTGCTGCTGTTCTGCATGTCGTTCCCAGCGTCTTTGGCTGCAAGCGATAAAGGCAGGGCGTGGCTTGACGCTCAAAAGGATCCCGCGGCGATCAATGTCAACGGCAGCTGGGACTCAGACGAGTGGGGAACTTTGCATCTGAAGCAGGCCGAAGGAAGCCGGGACGTGAGTGGCAACGGCGGCGGGTATGAGATTACAGGAGTAGTCAGCGGCAAGAAACTGTTCATGCTGTTCCTGACAAAGAGCACTGTAGAGTATTGCGCCATCCTCAGCGCGGACGACGACAACAACACCCTGACCGGAAGCTACTCGACCCGAAAGTCCCGGTTTAAGGGAGGGCTCTGCCAGGAATCCAGCAGGCCGATGAACATGAACAGAAAAGGGAAGTGATTCACTTTGCCGTTCGCTTCTCGGTGAGCGGCATTCTCTGATCCGCCTTCCCTACTTGGCGCTCAAATCGGGGCTCCTGGGCGTCTGTTCGATCACTTGCAGCTTGCCGTCAACAAATTTCAGGAGCGCGGGAAAACCGGTTCGCGTGCTTTTGTTCTTGCGAAACGTGACCACGGTTCCCTTGTCCTGGCGCGGGAACCAGGTCTCGACCTTGGTGCCGTTTTCTTCGCCGGTCGTGACGTTGAGCGGAGTGCCCACCACGGCGAAAGCCTGCTCCTTCGACATGCCCGCAATCACCTTGCGGCCGGCAATGGCCTGGCGCACCTCCGCCGGCCAGTCTTGATGTTCGTCTTGCAGCGGCACTTTGGAGAAGGTCTGGTTGAACGCCTTGACGAAGTCATCCATGGTTTGGATGTGGATGAAGTCGATCATCACTTCGTTGTCGTTGGGCGGCGCTCCTTCCATCCAGACTTGAACGGTGTCGCCGTCGAACGAGAGTTTTCCGTAACGAACAACGTCGTTGGGAAAGAACCCCCAATAAACACTTTCGCGCTTATTCTTGCTAGGCAGGTTTAACTTGCGCTCTACGTCGTGGCCCGTGGGGGAGACCTCCAGCAACGATTCCACGTTGAGCCCGAACCCCGCGGAGCCGTACTTGCAGGGAACGTCCAGCCTGAGATACAGGCTCCCGGAAGTCATTTTCTTGGCCGTGTCGCGGTCCAACTTGGACAACTCTGCCAAACTTGCCAGCGATGTGAGGAGAATGAAACTGAATAAGATCACCACGCCCGCGCTGAGACGCAATTTCATATTTAAGAGGCTCCTTGGGAAGAGAAGATGTGCGTGCAGGATCGTTTCCTAAGTCAATGGTGCGAAAGGGGGGACTCGAACCCCCATGGGTTTCCCCGCCAGATCCTAAGTCTGGTGCGTCTGCCAATTCCGCCACTTTCGCACGCGCAACAGCAGTCGATTACAGCCAATTGTAACCTCCGCTTTGGCTTGTGCGCATCAGACTCCATGTGATGTCCTGGTTTCACCGAAAGGACTTACTCGCCCACGCGCACCGCCATCGGATGCGCCTTCTTTTTCGGCACGCCCTTGGTGTGGCAGTCAATGCACTTCACGAAGTGAACGTTGTGCGGGCTTTTGCTCGACTTGAATGTGGTGTCCATGGTTTCCACGTTCAGCCCGCAATTGGAAAGCTGCGGGTGGCAGGTCGCGCACGACGCTCGCGTTGTCTGGCCGTGTCCCTGGTGACAAGCGAAGCAACTGAGTCCTTCATGCACGCCCACTGCGGTGCGATCGTCTCCCGACCCGACCTTCATGCTGGCCAAAGGCGCGTGACACTGATAGCAGAGGGCCTGGCGGATGTCAGGGCTGATGCGGATATTTCTGTCGCCGTCGCGCATCGCGGGCAGCGGGAGGCTGCCCACAGACACGTAGTCGAGTTCGCGCCTGTCAAATAACGCGAGCGATGGCCGGAATATTTCCTGACTGGGACCCGGGTTGGCCGGTTTCTCGACCGCGCGCACCAGCACGGCACCCTGGCGGTGCATTTGATGACAGGCCAGGCAGGGCATGACCGGCTGTTCCCCCAGTTTCGGATCACGCAGCCTCCACGGCCCCTTAGTGTCGAGCGGCGTCACCAGATCACGAATGCTGCCGTTGAAGTACGAACCATGGCAGCGCAGGCAATCATCCATCAACGGCTGCTGGTGATTGTGAGTATTGTCCAGGAAGATTTCTTTGAAGGTTGCGGCATGAGGTCCCGCCGCCCAATCCGCGTATTCCTGCTGGTGGCATTTTCCGCAGCGGCTGCCCATTTGCCGCACATCATCCGCTTTCAGCCGCACCTGTTCCGGAATCTTGCCGCGCACGTGCGCGACGACACGGCCAATGTTCTTCAGATGAAAACCGGCGTCGAGCGTGAACACGTCGCCGTGACACTCGGAACAAGCCACATTGCGGTGTGTGGAAGTGTGCCAGTCCGTGTAGGGCTGCCAGATTTCATGACAGCGAGCGCACGATCGTCCGCCCGAGTACTCGTAGTAGACGCTGGCGCCCGGCAGCACGATGATTACCACCAACAGTATTAGCAGCACGAAAAAGAAGCGCCGGTACCACGGCTTGCGGTCCGCGGTCATATTATGTCCACCCTATAAATGCTCACTGCCATGCCAGCCAGTTATCCGACTGGTTATACGACTAAGACGCGCCGTGCCCGAGTTTCCAAGACTTCACCAGGTGATCGGAGGCGTAGTACGCGATCGCCATAATGGTCAGAACGGGGTTGAACCCGCCGTTCGTAACATGGACGCTGCCGTCCACAACATAAAGGTTGTCCACGTCGTGAACCCGGCAATACTTGTCTACGACGGAAGTCTTCGGATCGTCACCCATGCGGCAAGTACCAGCCTGGTGTTGGCCGCCACTCAAACCCATGCCCGGCAGGAATGTCCACGTGGTCTTCGCCCCGGCCTCTTTCAACCACGCTTCCGCTTTGGAGGAAAGAAATTTCGCCACCACTTCATCGTTCGGATGACGGTGTCCCGACAAACGAGCGACCGGAATTCCCCAGTAGTCCTTCACCTTCGGGTCCACTTGCACTCTGGACTCAAAGACTGGCATTTCCTGCACCGGTCCCATCACTCCCGCGCTGCGCCGGTACGATTGGCGCATGTACTGTTTGTGCGCCAGGCCCCATCGCGGCAGGCCCGGCGGTCGCCAGCCCACGAACTGGTAAGGCAGCCGGATGAACTCGTTAGCCAGCATTCCTCCACCGATCAGTCCTTTGTTGCCGTGGTTGAAGTCGCAGATGGCAATCCCGGCGCCGGGTCCCAGGTCGTCGTAGGCTTCGAAATCAAACAGTCCCACCGCGCCGGTGTAGGCGTGCCCCTGCAAGTTTCGTCCAACCCAGTCGTAGCGGTTGCCCAGGCCATCAGGAAACATCCGGCTCTTCGAATTCAAAAGCAAGCGCGCCGACTCGTTGGCCGATCCAGACACCACCACAATGTCGGCGGTCTGCTCGCGCAGGCGTGGCTTGGAATCAAAATAGGCCACGCCTTTCACCCGGCCTCGCGAGTCCGTGAGAATTTCTTTCACGATGCAGTCGGTCCTGAGTTCGCAGTTCCCGGTAGCCATGGCTGCGGGAATCGCCGTGTTCTGGGTGCCATTCTTGGCGTTCACTTCGCAGGCAAACCCGACGCACCACCGGCACCTCATGCACGCCGCCCGGCCGTTGTAGGGAACCGAATTACGCAGCATCGGAATGTCAAAAGGATGAAACCCCAGCCGCTGCGCCGCCGGTTTCAGCACTTCATACTCGCGGTTGGGAGGCAGCGGAGGCATGGGCATCGGGCGTTTCCGCGGCGCCTTGAAGATGTTGTTCGAGTCGTCGCCTGATACTCCGATTTCCCATTCTGCCTTCTCGTAGTAAGGCTCAAGATCCTGATAACTGATGGGCCAGTCTTCGAGCGTGCTGCCCTCGACGGTTCCATAGGTCGAGCGCATGCGGAAATCTTTTTCCATGAACCGCCACGCCATGGCCCCATAACTGACAGTTCCGCCTCCCACGCAAGCGGCATTGTTGTTGTAAGCACCATCGCTGGGGTTCACTAGGCGTTCGCGGCCCTCCTCATCCACAAACACGCGCGGATTGCGCTCTTCATCGGGGCCGAAGGCGTTGCCCAGCACGGTGGTCCGCTGGTTGCGCAAATCGTCCTTGCTGTCATCGAAGGGCGTGTACCATTTGCCGCGCTCCAGCAACACCACACTGAGTCCGGCTGTCGCCAGTTCCTTGGCCATAATGCCGCCCCCGGCGCCCGCGCCCACCACCACCGCGTTAACATGTTTGAGTGCCATCCGCTTACTCTTGTAACGCCGCCGTCCCGGCGGCTGTCGTGGCGGCGTCCCGCCGCCACAGGCTAGCAGCCCGTGAAGCAAGTACGATTCGTATCAGGGTATGCCTTCAGAGCCTGCCCTGAGCGGAGTCGAAGGGCATACCGTAAGTCCCGCGTTGTCATTGCGCCTTCAGGCGCTGAGTTTCGCCACGGCCTGTTAAACTCCTGCCGCGCCCTATTTCTTGCTGACGTCAAAATGAAGCCGCCCGCGAATGGGCGGATAGGGAATGCCCAACATCTTCCAGCTTGCTCGCTCGCGATTACCGCCGTGGCGAGGATCGCCGTAAAAGCCCTGCATGGTTTGATCAACCAGCAGTTCAAAGAACTGCGCCGAAGAAATCTGTTTCCACGCCTCGGCCGGCGCCCGCCCCTGTTCCATCTGCGTCAGCAATTCGATTTGCTGGGCTGCGGTCTGTTCCGCAAAATCGGCGCCGTAAAGCGCGCGGCTGCTCTTGCGGACAGCGGCAATTCCCCAGCGATACGAGTTGCGCAGGTGTTCGAGCGGCCCGCAAAGCTGGCGATCAATATAGTTCACTACGCCGGCCCACGCCGCGCCCGGATCTTCATCCGCAGGAATGATCTGGTCGCAGATTGCCGCCAGCGTTCGAGCTTCGTCCACGGTGAGAAAACGCCACGGAGTCTTACCTCCGCCACATCCCACGCCGGAACCAGCAGCTGCAGCCATGGCCATGGCCGCTTGCAGGAACTTCCGGCGGCTGAGCTTGTACGCTGGTTCCACTCTCGCTTCCTCTCTTACGCTGACCAGTGACTATGCCTCGGACAGGCCAGTCCGGTCTGTGATGGCAATCACGCACCGTGCAGCAGCCAGCCCCGCCTGAGCTTTGCTTGTGTCCCTGCTCACGCCGCCGGGCGCAAGGCCGCTGCGGGGGCCAATCTCTTCTGGCCCCAGAGCCACGCGACGATGGCGCCGAACACGAAGTTCGAGCTGGTCACCTCGCAGAAGTGCGCCCAGCGCACCGCGTCAGGGAAGTAAGGATTCGGCATCAGCAACGGGGCTACTCCGCTTATCAGCGTGAATATGGCTCCCACGGCCAGCGCGCCGCTCAGCCGCGGCAGGCCCAGCATCCGTACCATCAGGAGACAGATCACAATGAAAGCCGGCCCGCGCAACAGCAGTTCCAGCGCAAGAATCGTGGACGGCGATGGCAGTTTTTGTGTGGCGTAGAAGTCCTTAACGTACGGCCAAATGATCGTGCCCGCGACAAAATACAGGACCAGGTATGCGCCATCAGAAACCACCAATTTCCAGGCTCGCTCGCCGCGCGACTTCGAGGCAATGGGACGATAATGCTCTTCCGGGAGGGCCGGCCGTCTTCCAAACAACAGCATCCACACTGGGACCGAGAGTCCAGCCCCGATCGTGACCTGCAGGAAGATTCGTGGCCACTCGATAGGAGAATTGGGCAGGAAGAGAATGCCCTCAATACCATTGATCAAGCCAATGGCCAGCGGAATGGCCGCTACCGCTACGCCCAGAGTCCAACCCCGCCACTCCGTACGCAGCGCTAGGACCGACAACGCGGCGACCGTCACGGCATTCGTCAAGAACATCCACTCCAGAATGTGCTGCATAACATTGGGCATCACAGCCTTAGGTGGGAGCAGGAGTGCGGCGAAGGCTCCGGCTAAGATTTGAACGACGGAAATGGCAATGAAAGCGATCTTCCGGCGTGTGACGCGATCTTCATCCTGTCCGCCTTAGCCCCTTACGGCCTGACCGTGATCTGCTTCCCGGCGTACTCCACGACCTTGTCCGGTTTGTCCTCAGGGTCGATCCCAGTCCCGTGGTTCTCCCCGACGAACACCATGCGGAACGTGCGCCGTTCGAGCATCCCCGGAAATTCCCCTTTGCGGTCCCCCACGCTCAGGGTCTGGCTTGCTTCATCCCAGTGAAAGGGAATCGTCGCGTAGGCGCCCTTCTCATAGTTGTAGTTGTCGTTCTCATCCTCGTAGAGAGTGAAGCTTCCGTCCGCGCCGCGATACACGCGCACTTCTATCGGATCCGCCGGCTTCTGCGTGGACCATTCAACTTCCGGTCCCATGGGCACGATGGAGCCGGCCCGGACGTAGAGTGGCAAGCGTTCGATCGGCGCCGCCGCAGTCACCGTAGTCGCGCCTTTTACTGTCACGCCGCTCCAGAAGTCGTACCACTTGGCTTCGGGCAGATAAACGGTCCGCGTCGTTGCCCCCGGCTCCGTCACCGGGTTCACCAGAATCGCCGGGCCATACATGAACTCATCCCCGATATCCGCTACCCGTGCGTCGGTGCGAAAATCCATCACCAGGGGGCGCATCAGCGTGTACGCCTGGTTGGTGGCCATCCACGCCAGCGAATAGGTGTAGGGCAGCATGCGGTAGCGCAAGCGGTCGAAATCCACCAGAACCTTCTGCGTCTCCGGCCCATACGACCACAACTCGTTTCCATCAGGATTTCTGCGCGTGCCATGAACCCGCAGAATCGGATTGAAAGTGCCCCATTGGAACCAGCGCACAAACAGCTCGCGGAACGCCGGATCGCTGGGGCTGCCGAGAACGAAGCCGCCGATGTCGGTAGTCCAGTAAGGAATGCCGGAGAGCGCGAAATTCAAACCCGCGGGAACCTGGCGGCGGAAGCTGAACCAGTCGGAGTTGATATCGCCCGACCACGCCGTGACCGAATTTCTCTGCGAACCCGCAAAGGCCGAGCGTGAAAGAATGAACACGCGCTTCTTGTCTGACGCGCTGCGCTGGCCCTGATAAACCGCGCCCGTATCCAGCAACGGGTAATCATTCACATAGCGATCGCCGCTGCCCGCGGCAAGTTTATGCCCGAGCAGGATGTTCTCTTCCTGCCCCTCGGTCTCAGGTTCGGTCGTATCCATCCACCAGGCATCGAGCCCGATGTTGAACAGCGCTTTATTTATTAGCTCCCAGTAATACTTGCGCGCCTCAGGATTGGTCGCGTCATACACCGCCATCGCATCGGTGTGGTAGGGAGGCTTGGCGAACTTGAACTTGTCCACGAACCAACCTTGTTTTTGCATGTAGTCGTAGTTCGCCGAGCCCGGCTCAAAGAACGGCCAGATCGAAATCATCAGGTGAAAGTTCGCGCCGTGAAGCTGATCCACCATCCCTTTGGGATCGGGATAATTCTTGTTGAAAACAAATTCGCCCTTGCGGTTCCACCAGAACCAGTCCTGCACGATGTTGTCGGCGGGGATATGCAATTCGCGGTACTTGCGCGCCACCGCCAGAATTTCTTCCTGCGACTTGTAGCGGTTCTTGCATTGCCAGAAACCATACGCCCACTTGCCGAACATGGGTGCTTGCCCTGTCAATTCGCGATAGTCCGCGACGACCTTGTCGAGTTCCGGGCCGTAGAAGAAGTAGTAGTCCACGGCATCGGCAACTTCAGAACTGATGTAGAGATAGTTGGCGAAGCGGTTGTTGAAGCGGCTGCGTGACTCGTTGTTCCAGTAAATTCCGTAGCCCTTGTTTGAAACCAGCAGCGGCACGGAAATATTCGAATTGTCCTGCGAAATGTCCACCGACTCGCCGCGGTAGTTCCACACTCCCGACTGATGCTGCCCCAGCCCGTACAGCCCCTCGTACGAGCCATAGATGTTCACGAACGCCTCGGCGCGATAAGTGTCTTCTCCGTTGACCTTCACCGGCGTGAGCCAGCGGTTCGCGTCTTGCACCAGCGGCTTGCCATCGATCTCGTGGTATGTGATGGCGCCGTCGATGCGGGCCACGCTCACCTTGAGCCGCGCGGTCGTGATCGTGATCTCGTCGGCGGTCTCTTGCATCGTCCACGCCGGCGCGCTCCACGTGGTCTTCATCACGACATAATTTGGGTGCTCCTGAAAGGAAGAAGTAGGCGCATACACGACGTGAATGATCGAATCGCTGCAGACCTGCAATTTCAGGAAGCCGGTCTTCTGCGTGAAGAGGACCGCATCAGACTGCTTTTGAACCGCGGTAACCGGGTTTCGCGGCATCCATTGCGCTTGCGCTCTGGGAAGGAATACAGAGAAAGAAGTAGTGAAAAAAAGCATGAAGCAAAAAAAGCAACGAATCGCACCGCGGGATCGGGTCATGATCGGCTCTCCGGAGGCTATCCTACGCGTGGCCGGAAACGTTTACAATAACGATACTGTAGGGCTTCGGAGCGTGATTCCCAGGGCTTCGTATCAGGGCACAGCTTCAGCCGTGCCGCCAGCGCCACAAGAGAGTCGCGGCTTTAGCCGCTGAGGACAGGCACTCCACATCGTCAAGAGATCTGCTCTAAGTACCGCCCTCGCTCAAAACAAATCGCTACTGCGCCGTTTCCGTAAACGTCGCAACGGGATGGCCCAGCCCGTAAGGGCCTTCAGCAGTGACAGTGGCTGTTCCCGAGGAGAGCGTCAGGGTTACGGTCGCTTTGCCCGACAAGTTCGTGGTCACCAGCCGTTGCGAGAGATTGCCGTTGTCCGTGCTGAAGAAAATGGTCGCTCCTGACGCCGTGCCACCGGAGGCGCCCGGTACCAGTGTCGCCGTCAACGTAAGGGTGTTGCCGGTTTGCTGGTCGCCGGTCTTGGTGATCGTCGCCGCCGGATTACCCACCACGATCCATCCGCCCTGCGTCTGCGTGGCCGTCCCGTCGCTTCCCGTCACCGTGAAATGGCAGAAGCCGGGCACTCCGCCCGCGTTCACCGTGATCGTGCCCGTCTGGCTGGGAGTGATCGTGGGATTGGTCAGGCTAATCGTTCCTCCGCACGCGGTTGTCCCCTCGAAATTGTCGAAGACCGCCGATGCCAGCGTCACATCTGCAGTCCCGCTCGTGATCTTCGGCTGCAGGGTCACCGTGCCGCTCGCCGGCACCATGACCGTGTCCGGATTCAGATCCCACTCTGAAACGGGCGTGTTCGCCGGGTTGCCCGTGATAACCAGCAGCGTCGCCGAGTAAGGAGCAAAGTTCATGGTGGACGACCACGACTGCGAAGAAGACGCCGTGATCGTCGTTGGAGCCGTCGCGGCCAAGGTGTAACTCACGACTGTGCTGGGCGTGAACCCGTTGAGCGCGAATTGCACTTGAGCCGTATTCTTCGGGTCCTTATTCAGCACCATGACCGTGAGCGTCTTGCCCGTGGAATCCAGCGTTGCATAGCTCGAGAACAAGTTGGGATCTCCGTTGTTCGTGTCCGCGACCGACATCGTGCCGAAGCCGTGATGGGAACCGTCGTAGTTCGTGTACAGCTTCAGCGCCTGGTAGTTGGGATTGGCTGGATCAGGGGCGCCCCAGCGCGTCGCCAGCGACATACGCTCGCGGCCCAGAATGCCGTAGGCATCAGCGTCGCCCAAGGCAGTGGAGAAATCCGATTCTCCAGCGAAAGCCGCACTCCATTCCGTGAAAGCCAGCGGCGTTCCCGGATAAATCATGTTTGCAATCGCCCGCATGCGCGGAATGCGGAAAGCAATCGCGTGGTTGGGCTGAATTTGCGTTGTGTAAGTCTGGTTAATCGTGCCCGATGGGCTGGTCAGAGTGGGATCCCAGTAATCGCGATAAATGCTTACTGCGAGCGCCTGCTTCTGTGCCAGCGTGTAGCTCGACGTATCCGGACCATCCGGATAGGCATGAATGTCGAACACATCGAGGGAACGTGAACCAGAAACCTGGTCTTTCCAGTAGACCTGATTCAGCCACCACGGCAGGAAATCGATTCCCGCGTGGTTGCCCTTGTCGTTGCCATCGGCGCCGTTCCAGTAGAACCACCAGCAACAACTGACCGGGCCCAGGCGGACCGCCGCCGGATCCCATGTCTTTAACTTGGTCGCTTCGTTCCAATAGGTGGTGGCCAGTTCGTCATAGCCCGAGGGATTGGGATGAACATCCACATGCGTCCCGCCCCAGATGTCAATCTCGTTGTCCATGTCATAGAAATGGCATGAAGTGAGCGAGGGGAAATAAGGAATTGAACAAGTAGACGTACTGCCGAATGCAGTCGCCAAAGCCGCCGCCCATTGATTGCGGTAAACACTGTTGGGCGGGTCGCCAGGCTGGGGCGGACCGTCGAGCAACGAGTAGTAGACGCGGTTGATCTGCGTGGAGCTTGCCACCATCGTGGTTGCGCAATCAGACTTTAAATTAATCCCGGCGTCGGTGTTATATGGATCGAACTTTGAGTTGCACGCTTTATCCTGGGACACCGAATACACCCAGTGATAGTTGTCCGCACCTCCCTGAGTCGTCGAGGTCTCTGGGCTTTGTGCCACGCACGGCAGCATCGCCATGGTCATGAGAGGGTTGCTGCCTGCTGTCTGGACGTCTTTGATGAACTGCGCGGAATCGCTGTCGGCGGAGTTATTCAGGGCACCGAAGGTGTAATCCTCGAAGTAGTAGTCGTTGTCGGCGTTGTTGGTGAATAGCTTCCAGTTATAGGTCGAAGACGCATTTCCGCCCCAGCGCACCACGCTCAGACCGCTTTCGGCAATGGTAGTCGCATCTTGGGGGAAGGCCCCGCCATAGATGTACGGGCTGATCAGATGGCGGTTCGCGAGCACGTCCACTGTCACGTTGACGCCGGTCGTGCTTGCCGGCGTCGTCGACTCCCGCGCAGAGTTGGCGATCTTTCCCCTCGCGTTCACCACCGAGACCGCGTAATGCCCCGTACCGCTGATCAGCCCCGTCTCGGAGTCGCCGGTGGTCATCGGGTCAGCATGCTGCGTGTATCCTCCACCGTGTGTGATCGGGCGCTGCACGTGATAGCTTGTGGTGCCCGTGCGAGCAGCCCACAACAACATCAGCTGCTGGTTGCAAGCCACGGGCGGGGCGGGCGTCGCCGACGCCTGATTGGAGTTGCCGCTTTCTCCCGCGGCGTTGACTGCGGTCACCACGTAGTAATAGGTCGTGCCATTGGTCAGTCCGGTGTCGGTGTAACTGGTCGTGGTCGGAGAAGACACAGTCGTATACGGTCCGCCGCTGGCCGTGCCCCGCTTCACGTTGTAACTCGTCGCCCCAGCACTCGCATTCCAGGACAGGCTCACCTGCTGGTTGCCCGCGGTCGCGGTCACGCCGGTAGGCGCCGACGGCGGATTCCCTCCTCCTCCACCCCCGCCCGAACCGCTGCCGCCGCATCCCGTCAACAGCGCCAGCCCAGCCAGCACATGGATCAAGCTCGAGCGCGAAGAGATTGCCTTCACGCGCCCTGAAATATCGTTTATGTAGGGGCACATGAGCCCTATGTTACTCGCCGAAATCGCCGTCGTCACAGAAAATCATTGGCTCCGTTTAGCCACCAGGACACGGCCGGGCGGCCACCTGGATTCCCGCAGGTTTGACGGTTACCCCATGTCCTTCTGGCGGGAGCATCTGCCTGACTTGGCGGCGGTCTCTCGCTGATTTTCTTCGCGTTCTTCGCGGTCCTTCTTCGCGGCCTTTGCGGCTCAAGCTTCCGACCCGGGCGGGCATAAACTCTCCTTGCGCAGCGGACCGTAAACGTTTACATTCATTCCAGCCGAGCACACGCGGGATTCCGGGTGAGCTCCGGTCGTCGTTCTATAGTCGTCTGGGGGCGGGCAGGGGCAGGAGCACGAAATGGCCAAGTACCCCACTACTCTCCTCGACATTGCGAAGGCGCTGGACACCTCGATCGGGACCGTGCATCGCGCCCTGCATAACAATCCCGGCGTCAGTCCAAAGACCCGGGCCAGGGTTCTGCAGATGGCAAGAACGCTGGGCTACCAGCCCAACCTTGCCGCCAGCTACCTGTCTTCCAAAAAAACTCTGCGCGTTTCCGTCAACACTCTGCGCGGAACCACGTCCTTCTGGGACGAAGTCCGCGCCGGCATCAGCGAGGAGGCTGGCTCACTCGTCCTGAAGAATGTCGAGATCGACTTTCGCACCTATCCCCATCTTGGCGAAGGCGAGGAAGAAGCCTTTGAAGCCGCCCTTCGCGAAAAGGTGGATGGCATTATCATCTTTCCCTCCCGCCCTCAAACCTTGCGGGCCTGGATACGCCGCGCGTCCGAGGCTTCGATTCCAGTCGTGTGCGTGGCCACCGACGCTCCGCAGAGCGGTCGCCTGGGCATTGTGGCTGTGGACACGCTCGCCAGCGGATCCATCGCCGCCGATCTCATGGGGCGATTTATTGGCGAGCGTGAGGGACCCGTCGCCATCACCTTGTCCGACATGGCGATTACCGAACATGCCGAGAAGTACGCCGCCTTTGAACGCACGCTCCACTCTTTTTATTCCAGGCTGCATCTTCTCGATCCGGTCGAAGATCACGGCTTGGAGGCCGAGGCGTACTGCAAATGCCGCAAGTTGTTTGCCGAACATCCCAATCTGTGCGGAGTGTACGTAACCACCGAGGACTCGATCCCCGTGGTGAAAGCCGCCCGTGATGCGAAACTGCTCCCCGGCCTGACCATCATCACCACCGACCTGTTCCCCGATCTGGTTCCACAGATTCGAAGTGGCGTCGTAGCTGCCACCATCTACCAGCGTCCCCGCACCCAGGGGCGCAGGGCATTTCGGATGCTGCGGACGTTCCTCTCCGACGGCGTCAGTCCCTCGCAACACGTCACGCTGGCCCCCCATCTGGTCATGCGTGGCAACCTCGATTTCTTCCTGCGCACGCAACCCCGCGAGTCCGTGAAAGAAAAATCACATCAACCCCGCGAAAAGGTATCCCACGCCCTCTAGGCAGTGCCAACCAAAGCCCCGTCTGAGTCAAAGATCAGGCCTGGGTGTCCTTGAGAATTGGCCGATATCGAGTCATTGCACTATGGGCGTTGTGGGTGGGGCTGTCAGGATTACCATCCTGGCGTAATGGTTACTTTTCGAAAAGCCACGTGGCCGGAAAAACCCCGCTCGCCAGCTTTGAAGAGCTGTGCGATAATCCGTAGCTTCTCCCCTCGTCGCCCGTGCGCAACTCCAGCACACACGCCGCGGGGCGGGCGCTGGCTCCTACCGAACCTAGACACGGGTGATTCCATGAAACGTCTTCTTGTTCTGACTCCGCTGGCCATAATTCTCAGCTTGGGCCTGGCAGTTTCGACCGGCTGCGGCACTGCGTCGTCGAGCACCCAAACGCCGCCGCCCTCCATTACCAGCTTCACCGCGAATCCCACCTCCATTACAGATGGATCCAGCGCGGCTCTGACCGGCGTCTTCGCCAACGGCACAGGCGTCATCACCCCCGGCAATCTCCCAGCCACCAGCGGCGTGGGCGTGAGCGTGAGTCCCACGGCGACCACCACCTACACGCTGACGGTTACGCCCACGAGTGGGACAGCGGTGACCGCGATGGCCACGGTAACTGTGGCTCCGGCCGTCGTTACGTCGGTGACGGTGGACCTGACGAGCAGCGGCCCCGCCGTGACCAACAAGCTGCTGGGCATGAACATGGCCGTCTGGTACGACCTGGTCTCCAATCAGACTGGAATTGTGGATGGTCTGCAGACCGCGGGCATCACCCAGGTGCGTTGGCCGGGCGGATCGGATTCCGACCAATACCATTGGTTGAACAATACTCAGTGCAATGGCGGCTACGCCGATCCGAATGACACGTTTGCAAATTTTGTCAACGACATGGCCGTTCCCGCGAACCTCGATGTGGCGTTAACGGCGAACTACGGCTCCAACGCAGCCTGCAACGGAGGCGGCGAACCAACCGAAGCTGCGAATTGGGTCACGGCCGCGCTGGCCGCCGGCATCACCCCGAGCCATATGACAGTGGGCAATGAGGAGTATGGGAGCTGGGAGTACGACTTGCACCCCATTAAGAACGACCCCACCACTTACGCCGCCGCAGTAGTAGGAACCGACGGCTACTATCAGTTGATCAAGACGGCCAGCCCGAACACGTTGGTCGGCATCGATGTAGACGCGGATAACCAGTCCAACGGCTGGGACAACATTGTGATGGCCAATGCCGCGGGGTCCTATGACTTCGTGGAGTACCACTACTATCCCGAGGCGCCGGGCCAGGAAGACGACACCCTCCTGGTGCAGCAAAAGCCACAGGAGTTGACCACGAACATCAACACCCTCCGGTCGGAGCTGGCCAAGTGGGGGACTCCGAACACTCCCATTTACGTGGGCGAAATCGGAGGACCTTATAGCAACCCGGGCAAGCAGAGCTGGTCGATTACCCAGGGTTTGTATGCCGGCCAGGTGCTGGGCGAGATGATGAACGCTGGAGTCTCGCGCCTGACCTGGTGGATTGGCTTCGGCAATTGCAACGGCACCAACGGAAACGATACTACGTCGGTCTATGGATGGCAGGATTTCGGCGCCTACAATGTCTTCTCCGACGGATCGGACGATCCCACCTGTCCGGGCGCGGGACCCATCGGCACCATGTCTCCCACGGCGCGCGCGTTTCAGCTGTTCAGCCAGATGGCCGTCAACGGCCAGACTGTGCTGACCGCGACCGTTGCCGGCGACACGACCGACGTACGCGCCTATGCGGCCACCAACCCCCAAGGCACCGCCGTGTGGTTGTTCAACGACAACGAAACCCTCGCCCAGCCGGTTACAATCACGCTTTCGGGCAAGACCTCGTCTTCCGGCGTGACCGTCACCACCTACGACAAGGCCATCTACGACCTGTCGGGTTCGCCGACCGGCACTCCGCCGGACCCGGCAGGGACGAGCACCTGGGCCCCGCCAAATACCACCAGCATGGGCAGGCAGACTCTGCCTCTGACCCTGACTCTCACGCCCTGGAGCATGAACATGGTCATCATCCAATAACCCGAGCCGGAAAATCCCCCCCATCGCGCCGGTGGCGGCACGCCTACCGCGTAATCCCTGCGATCTGCACGTTGTAAGGGTCCAGTAATTCACCGGTGGCATGGTCCAGTCCCGCCACCGCCAGCTGATATCCCACTTCCGCCTGCAGCAAGGTCTGTTCCGCCGTTGCTTCTTCGGTTTGCGCTTCCAGCACCAGAAAGATTGTTCCCTGGCCCAGCTCATACTTGCGCTGTTCTGCCGCCGTGTTTTTCTTGGCCAGATCCAGCGATTCCTTGCCCGCAGCAATGCTCAGCTTGGCCTGCTCCAGTTGGTGGACGGCGTTGTTGACGTCGAGCATGACCTGCTCGCGGACTTGCCGTTCTCCGTACAGATCGCTCCGCCGCGAAACCAGCGCGCTGCCCAGTTCCGCCTTTGCACCCCGATTCTTCAAAGGTAGAGTCAACGACAACTGCACGCCATAGGTTGGATAGTCGGAGCCGAAAACCTGACTCAACGATGAGCTCGAGATTGGCAGATTGGAACTGTTGAGCCCGGAACCGCCCAGCCCGTTGCTGGCATACAGGCCGGTCAAGTCGACTTCGGGCAGCAGATGATTGTGGGCGAGCCGAATCCGCGTGTCGTCGATGGCCAGCGCCTGTCGCGCCGCTTCAACCTCCGGGCGTTTCGTCAGCGCCTGCTGCAACGCAGTGGCGGCGTCAATGGTGCGCAGCTCGCCCTCGGGCTCGGCCTGTTCGGTGAGTTCCAGGTCGAGCGCCTCAAAGTACGGGTCCTGGTCTGCGCCGATGGTCATGCGGAGCGCATCTTCTGCTTGCTTAAGCCCATATTCACTCTGAATTACCTGCACGCGCCGCGCCGCGACCTGCGACTCCGACCGGTAAATATCGAGCGGCGGGAGGGCCCCAAGCTCCAGTGCCCGCTTGTCGCGCTTGTACGACGCCTCGGCTGCCTCCAGCGACCGCTTCGCCACGCCCAGATTTCCCTTTGCTCCCACCACGGCCCAGTACTGACTGACGGCCTGCAGAATGCTGTCGCTGACCTCAGCTGCAAAGTTCGCTCGCGACTGATCGAGATTGCGCCGGGCAATCACCAGCGGCGCCCGATTCGCAAATAGCCAGCCGTTCCGCAGCAGTGGCTGCGTGAACTGAAGATTCAGAGTCGAATTGACCTGGGGATCGAAGATGCCTGTTAAGCTGGACGTCCAAAAGGAGTCCCGGCTGCTGCTCAACCCCGCCTGGACGTTGGTCCCGGTCTCGAAAGTCTCCGAGTAGTTAATCTGCGCCGACTTTGTAACGCTCTTCGACGGGACTACCACGCCGGTCTCCTGAAGATTGCTGAACGGAGGAGAGGTCGTGTTATTCCCGTTGTACGAACCCGTCAGCAGCGGATCAAACGGCTGGTGCGCTCCCAGCAGCGCTACCTTCGCCGATTCCACCTGCGTCTCCTGAATCCGCACCAGACTGTTGTTTTCCAGCGTCAGCACCACCGCATCGCGCAGGCTCAGCCTCAGCTTGCCTTCCACCAGGTAGTTCCGCAGATGCTCGGGCGCGCCCAGTTTGCCCGAGCGAACCTGCTCCGTCACCAGGTCGCGATAGCCTTCTTTCTGTTGCGCCCAGAGCGGCACGAGAAAAATCACTAACACACAAGTGAATGACCAGGGGCGAGGGTTTCTCATTCAATCCTCCAGTTGGGTTTGATTGAAAGCGTGTGGCTGCAGGGATTCCCCAGTAATAAGAACATTGTTGATTGTTGATTCTTGATTGTTGAATGAACCAGGTTGATTCCCGAGGCATTCATTCAAAAATCAACAATCAAAAATCAACAATTCATTCATACCGGATCGCTTCCACCGGGTCGAGGCGCGCGGCTTTGACGGCCGGGTAAATCCCGAAAACCAGTCCCACGGAAATCGAAACGATAAACGCCAGCAGAATCGAACTGGCCGTCACAATCGTAGACCAACCCGCCAGCCAGGCAATCAGCCGCGACATCACGAAGCCGAAGACGATACCGAAGCTCCCGCCCACAAACGAAATCAGCATGGCCTCGACCACGAACTGCCGGATGATGTCCCCTTGCCGCGCTCCCACCGCCCGCCGCACGCCAATTTCCCGCGTCCGCTCCAGGATGCTGGCCAGCATGATGTTCATGATCCCGATCCCGCCCACCAGCAGGGAAATCGAAGCAATCGCCACCATCACCGCGTTGAACAATCGCTCCGTGCGCCGCTGTTCCGCCAGCAGTTCGGCCGGCACGATCACGCTGAAATCTCCCGCGGAATGATGCGAGGAATCCAGGATCGCCCGCACTACCTGCGCCACCGATGGCATGTCGGCGCCATCGCGGATCTTGAGGTAAATGCCGTCAATCTCATCGCGCACATCGCTGTAGGAATCTTCGAGCCGCAGCATCGCCGAATTCAGCGGCACATAAAGTGTGTTGTTGAGGTCCTGCGTCGGCACCCCCGCCACTTCTGTTTGTGAGCTGAGCTGGGGGGAAGCTACTCCAATCACGCGAAACCATTGCTCGTTCGCTTTGACGTACTGGCCCAGCGGGTCGGCGCCGCCAAACAGGCTCGTCCGCGCCGCCGCGCCCAGCACGCACACCGGGGCCGCTCGCGTCTCTTCATCGTCAGTGAAGAATCTCCCTTCCAGCACATGCAGCCCGGCGATTTTCAGGTAGCTCGGATTTACTCCGTACACCGTCGGGGGATCCTGCTGCGACTTCGGAATCGTCTTCGTAGGCGTCAGCCGCTTGCGCGGCGTAGCCGCGACAATGTCGCCCACATCATCCTGGATCACCCGGTAATCCTGGAACGTCAGCCCGGGCGAAATCTTGCGCACCTTCTGGTGCGCCTGCCATTCGGTGGTCTCCTTGGCCTCGACAATCAGGTTGTGGACGCCCATCTGCTCGATCAGCGCCATGACTTTCTGCCGCGCTCCGGCACCGATCGAAAGCATCGAAACGACGGCCGCCACGCCAAAAATCATCCCCAGCATGGTCAACAGCGAGCGCAGCCGGTGCAACAGCAGGTTCTGCAATCCGAGCTGCAGGTCGGGGAGCCACTGTTGATAGCCGCGCAACACGCGCACCGGCGCAGTCGGAGCCAGGCTCGACATTATGGTGCACCTCCTGCCGCAGGCGATGCAGCAGAACTGGAGGCTTTCTTCGGAGCAGTCGGATCGATCAACGCGACCTCTGTCGCTGCGCCAATGCCTTCAATCGCCGCGCGGCTCTCGTTCTCGGCTTGAATCTTTACCTCACGAGCATCGAAGGTATTGCCGTTCTTCACGAAGACAATTCGCTTATTCTCCTTGAGAAAAAGGGCCTGTCGTGGAATGTAAAGCACATTCTTTTTCGCATCGCCATGAATCCGGACTTGAGCCGTCATCCCCGGTCGCAGCAGCAGGTCTGATCCCGTCCCCGAAGAAGACAAAGCGATCGTGACCTCAAATTTTGTGCTGGTGTCGTCGTCCCAGAACCTGCGGGCGCTATTGCCGGCGACTGTTTTCACCGTTCCGTGAATGGTCGTGTTTGGAAACGCGTTGAGCTGCATGTCAACGGGTTGCGCTTCTTTAATGTTGTTGCGCTCGAGTTCACCCACCTTGGCGATCATCTGCATCTCTTTGGGATCGATGACCTGCCCTATGGTACTTCCGGCTTCGACTTGATCGCCTTCGCGATATTCCGGCAATGACATACCGCTGAAGAAGAACCCACCCGAGGCGTTCTCGTTCTTATCGAGCGCGACCAGGCCATCCATGGGTGCCGTGACCTGCATTTTGTCGATGTTGCTTTGCGCCTGATCCATGGCCAGCTTCGCCTTGTTGCGTTTTTCTTCCGCCAGGGCGATGGTGGCCTGGTTCGACACGCTGCGCGATTTCACATCCTGTTCCAGCTCAGCTAACACGCGTTTGGCCTGATCGAGCGCCAGATCGTTCTTGCGTGCGTCGATGGTGCTGACCAGCTCGTTCTTTTGTACGTCGAGTTCGGCGCGGCGTACATCGTAGCGCGCCTTCAGCAGCGCGACTTTATCCTGCGCAGCCTGCACGGCGGCATCCGCCTTTGCCTTGGTGATCTCCTGTTCCGCCTGCTGCAACTCCGAACGGTTCTGCTCCAGCTTGTAGCGCTGTTCGGTAGGATCGAACTCCATCACCAGGTCACCTTTTTTCACTGTCGTGCCGGTATGCAGCAGGTGTGTGATCTGCAGCGCGCCGCCTCCGATGGGGGGCGCGGTCAGCACTTGCGAATGGGTTGCCCGCAATTCGCCGTCGGCGTACACCTTCATGTCGAGATCGCCGCGTTTCACCTGACTGGTCGGAATCTCGCTTCCTGCTGAAACCGGTGCAGCACGCCGCACCGCGGCCACCACGCCCGCCACGGCCAGCAGGGCTACCGCCACGACCGACCACGTGATTGCCCGCCGGCTTCTCATCTCGAACGCATCGCTCCTTATTCCTTGTTTGTCGGATCGCTGAGCGCCACTTTCTCACCGCCGCGCAGACCCTTCGTGATCAGAATCTTATCGGCGCTTCTTCGTCCCACCTCGATCTCGCGTTCCTCAAATTGCGTGCCTTCCCACACATAAACTAAGTTTTGACCCGATTTTTGGAACAGAGCCTGTGCCGGAACGGTGAGCGCGTTCTGCACTTTATCGACTACTACGTTCACCTGGCCGGTAATGCCCGGCTTGAATCGAGAGTCGGTCTGATCGAGTACAACTTCCAGCAGAAAGTTCCGGGCGATAGGCCAGCCACCGGAAAAATCCGGACTCGCGATCGCGCTGATTTGCTCGACGTGGCCGGTAAACTGCCGGTCGGGAATCGCATTCAACTGCACTGTCACCGGCTGTTTGATCGCCAGCCGCCCCCGCTCGGTTTCGTCGACCCGCGCCGTGACTCGAAGCGTGGAAGCATCCGGCAGTTCCGCGATTGCCGCTCCCGGCCACGCGCGATCACCAGTCTTGTATGGCGCCATATTCCCGCCCATCCAGTGTTCGAGAACGCTGACGATTCCGGCGGAGGGAGCTTTCACGCTCATGCGGGCCAACGCGCGTTCTGCCTTGTCGACGTCGTATTGAGCTTTTTGGCTGGCTTGTACCATACTCTCAATCGTTGCCCGGTTGAGCGCCTGGTCTGATTTCTCTTTCGTTTCGGCCTCGTGCAGCTTCTGCTCACAGTCGGCCAGCACCAGCTTCTTCTCCTCCCCCTCAATCTGGGAGAGGATTTCCTGCTTGCTGGCGTCCAGTTTCGCCGCCTCCACGTCGTAGCGCGCTTTCAGCACCGCCGTCTTGTCTTCTTCCTCCGCCAGCCGTGCCTGGGCCCGCGCCTGGTCTATGCTCGCCACCGCCGACTTGAGGCTGGAGCGGAATTGCGCCAGATCCTGTTCGGTCTTCGTCTTGTCGAATTCCACCAGAACGTCGCCTGCCTTTACTGCTGTTCCTTCCGGCGTGAGCTTCACGATCTGCAGATCGCCGGCTTCAGCCGGGGCGCTGATGGTGACCGACTTCAACGCTTTCACTTCGCCCCGAAACTGCACCGAATCCAGAAACTCGCCGCGCTTGACTTCGAACGTAGGCACCGTTGGCGACCGCCGGCTGAGCCGGACCGCAGCCAGAACGACTCCGCACCCGGCCAGCACAATGATTGTGACCACCAGAACCTTGCGGCGAATCCACAATTGGACAAGGCGATCTTTCACCGGGCGGTGCCTCCCGCACTTTGCCGTGCAGCCATTGTGGCGCCAGAGTTTAAAACATCGACGTCGACTGCGGCGGAGAGATCAGGCATCAACTTCGGATCGTTTCCTTCAATCGAAACGATCACGGCAAATTCGCGCAAGCGGCTGGAAAAATCGCCGCCCGCTCCGATCGGCGCGAGCAGTTCCACTTTCGCGGCAAAGACCAGTTCCGGATAGGCATCCAGCCGCACTTTTGCCGATTGACCGACGCGCAGGCTGAGAAAGTCTTCCTGGTTGGCCAGCACTCGAACCTGCATGGCCGCCGGATTCACCACCTGCATAAAAGGCACGCCTGGCCGCACCTGGTCGCCCTCCTGCACTTCGCCCATCGTGCCTTGTTTCCAGATCGTGTTGAGCACCACGATGCCGTCGATGGGCGCCCGAATCTGCATCAGGTTCGCGTTTCCTTGCGCATGCAGCATCGTCTGCTGGGTGCGGTCGCGTTGAATTTCCAAAATCCGGATTGCCGCCTGCGCTGCCTTGCGCTTCAGGTCAAACGTCTCGCGCAGTTGATCGTATGTGGCCCGCGCTTCCTCCAGAGTCTCCTGATTTTTTTCCGCGTCAATCTTCGACACCAGTTCCGCCTTCTGCACTTCCAGTTCCGCCTTGCGCAGGTTGTCCTCGGCTTGCTTCAGTTCGGTTTCATCTTTGGCCTTGGCCGCGTTTTCTTTAGCCTGTTCCTCGGCGACCTGATCGACCAACTTTCGATATTCCGCTTGCTTATCGAAGAAATCGCGCATCTGCGCCTGCCGGTCAAATTCCACCAACAGGTCGCCCTGTTTGACCTTGGTTCCTGCAGGCGCGAGGTGAATGATTGTGAGTGATCCGACCGATTGCCCCTCCAGCAGCGGCGCAAGAAGCGCGCGCGACTGCACTGCCTCCGTCGTTCCTTTCAGACGCAGGACTTGCATCGCATTGGCCGAGGCATGCTGCGCCTTGTTTCCCGCAGCGGGGGTTTTGCTACGGATGACGAGCAGCGCGATCGCGCCCACAATGATCGCCGCCGCGGCGATCACCAGCCCACGGCGCAGCCACGCCCGGCCCGCGCCGCCACTCTCCGGCTGTTCCGGTTCGGTCGCGGACTGCTTCGGTGTACCTTCGATGTCGGGAGTTGCTTCGGCTGGCGACGCATGCATGAATCGAATACTCCCTCACTTAGGAATCTGCCGTCGAGGCAAACGTTGCCCCGCCTGGCACCGAACCCATCTAACCCCGGAACAAGATCGCAGCCGCCGCCGGCACTTGCGGTCTTTTCTCAGTTTTTCCGTTGTAATGAAGAATTCCACTGAAGCCCTTGCGACACTCACGGCGGAAGCCATGCCACTGACAATAAAAATAAAGACGCGGTCTCGCGACTGAGCATCGCGACCGCCTCTCTTTGCGCTCGGCAAAATTATTGCTCGGTCCCGCAAGGGCCGCCAACGGCGCTACTGCACTTCGTTCAGCTTCTGGTAGATAATCATCGCCACCAGCACCAGCAGAAATACCCCCGAGCCGATGCTGAACACGCGCACCGGAAGCACCAGCCGGTTGACCCTGGTCAACAGCTCGGTTTGCTCCTCTTGCATGTGTGAATTGGCCTCATCCAAGAACAACTGGTCATCCTCATGCATCGTGAGTGTGCTCTTATAGATTAGGAGGATGATCAGACCAACGGCGAAAACTCCGAAAACCACCGATACCACAGTGAGCGCCATAAGCCACCTCGGATTCCAACCCAGCAGCGGGCTTTCCTCCGGCCGGGTGGGGCATGCTGACCCCGCACCCAGTCCCGGGGAAGACCCTAACGGCAATGATTATAGCCCTGTTTGGCAAGGCCGCTGCCAAGAAAATCCCACTGTTACGAAGCTGGAACAGAGCCGCCAGGCATGCGACGAACTGCCCCCTGGCCGCATCCAATACGTCGGGCTTTCTCCCCTGGCATGGGAACCGGCCAGTACTGCCCGGGGAAACTGGCCTCTGATATAATCAACCAGCTTTAAAGCCAAGGAGATACGAATGGCCACAACCACCGTCCCGGAAGTCACCAAGAAGACGCCACCCGTTACCCTGACCGCCAGCGCTGTCGCCAAAGTCAAGGAAATCATGGCCCAGCAGAACCCCGTTCCCGCCGGCTTGCGCATCGGCGTGGTGGGCGGCGGATGCTCCGGGTTTTCCTATTCCATGCAGTTTGAGAACGGCGCCGGCATGATGGACAAGACCTTCGACATGGACGGACTAAAGGTCTTCGTTGACGCCACCTCGGTTATGTATCTCAACGGCTGCGTCGTGGACTACGTCGAGACCCTCGAAGGCGCCGGCTTCAAGTTCGAGAATCCCAACGTGAAAAGCACCTGCGGCTGCGGATCTTCGTTCAGCGTGTAAGCAGTGAATGTGGGGACAGCCGCCCCTTTCGACAGGCTCAGGGCAGGCTCTCGGCTGTCCGGCCGTGCGAAGCACGGCGGGTGGGCACAGTCCTAGAGAACGGTCTCGTCTTCGCGATGAGGCCGTTTCTGTTTTGGAAGCGGGTGCCCCATGTCTCGCATTCTCTGCGAGACGTGGGGATTTTGCCTTTTGGAAGGCGGTCAGCCTGCTACTGTTGTTGCGGCGGACTGCTCGGCTGGTTCGACGTCCCGAACCCTCCCGACGACGGTGAGGTTGGATTGTTCTGCATCCCCGACGAGCCGAAGGTGCCAGACCCGATCCCACCGCTGCTGTTTTGCCCGTTCACATTCTGCATGCCTTGCTGTCCGAATCCCTGTATCACCGGCTGGTTCGGAGTCATCAGCAAACCGCCGCGATCCGTTCCCGGATCGTAAATGAACTGCCACTCGCTGTATTTCTTCTTGTGATTAAACTCGCGGTAGCCAGTCCTCTTGTTGGCGCTGACCACGCCCACGATCGGGCCGCCGCCGAATGTCACCCCAGCCAATTGATCGTGCGAAGTGCCGCCAGTGTCTCCAGATCCTCCGGCGTTCGATGTTCCCGCCGACGTTCCTGACGATGTCCCCGGCGATGACGAAGTGTCGGTCTGATCCGATCCCGTCGTCTGATTGTCGGTTTGTGCATTCTGGCCCGAGGCCTGATTCTGCCCGAACGAGGAGCTCGAGTTTGTCCCGAACGAACTGTTCCCGCCAAACGTGGAAGTCTGCCCCAATCCGCCCGTGCTGTTCAGGCCTCCCGGAGAGCCCGCCGGGCTCGCCCCCGGAATCGTGCCGCCGCCGATCCCTCCGCTGAAGGTCAGCTTCACTTCGCCGAAATGCAGCAGCTTGAAGTCCTCGCACTTTCCAGCGCGACAGTTGGTCGGATCCTTGTAGCGCTTGCGTAGAAAGCGCATGTTGTTGGCGCTCTCGAGATCCTCGATCTTGGTCGGATAGCGCCCGAACTTCTTGTAGTAGTGTTGGATCGCACGCGCATACTGCACTCCGCGGTGGATCATTTCCTCCTCGCGGTCGCGTTCGATCTCAAACTTGATCGTGGGCACGATCACCGCCGTGAAGATCATCATCAGCGCCACCGCCAGCAGCAGCGTGAGCAGAATATAGCCGTCTTCACCGCTTCGCCCGCTCCGTGTCTGGAAATGGAAAGCCATAGCAAATAAAGTTTCAAAGTTTCAACGTTTCAAAGATTTCGAGCGCAGCGCGCTGCTCAGTGTTCATTGAAACTTTGAAACTTTGAAACTTTGAAACTTTGAAACTTTCCCCCTCACCCCTGCGTCAGCGGGATACTTTGCGGCGGACCGCTATTGACCACGTCCTGAATCTCGACCGAAGTGGGCGTAATGCGGATCACCTTGTACCGCCGGTCCACGATCTCGCCTTCTCCCGCCACCCACACGTCGTCACCCAGCTTGAGAAATATCTTCTTCGGTTCCCCGGCCCGGCTCGCGAAACCATAAAACTGCAGCGGAATCGGAGGCGCGGCCGGAACCGGCGGCGGGCCCTGATACTTGGCCTCCTCCTGCGCTTTCTGCTGGTCGGTCACTGGCGAAGCTCCGACTCGCGGAATCACCACCTCCTCCGCCTGCGACACAAAAATGTTTCTTCCGCTTCCCTGATATTGCGTCTGTTCGCTGGCCGCCAACAGCTCCAATCGCAACGTTGGATCAAGACTCTCTGTGCGCTCCTTCTTGGCCGGCTTGCCCAGCTTTCTTGCCGGGCGCGCGGTCACGCGGGGCACGGGAGCTGCCGCCTGCGCGCTCGATCCCGGCGACGACGGTCCCGTCAGCATCGGGATGATCTCGTACGCCACGGCGAGAACCGCCAGCACGCCCAGCACCGCCGCCCACATCGTTTTCTTCTTATTTTCCAGTCCCAGTTGCACTACGATCCCGCCTTTAAATATGCCTCAAGCTTCACATTCAACTTGACTGGCCCCTGTGGCTCGCCGGCCAAAGTCACGCTGTTGATGATGAAAAACATCTCGTCCCGTTCCAGCGCATTGATAAAGTGCGCCAGAGCAATGTAGTTGCCGCCCAGGTCCGCGTCGATCTCCACCGGTTGCAGCCGCCCCGGTCCCTCCTCTGTTCTTTTGTAGTGGCCTTGCTCAATCGTGACTCCATTGGCCGCCGCCAGTTTGCCGAACCGCTCCACAATCTCCGAGTCCTGGGCAGGGAAGCGCTTCCGGTAAAACTGGACAATCTGGCTGTTGGCCAGCAGAACCTTCTGGGGCAGATTTTGCAACGGCGCCACCTGCCGCGTTTTGGTGGTCAGCTCCGTCTGCAGTTGATACAGTTCCTGCCGGCGCGACTCGGCCGACCCCACCAGCGGTGAAAAATACACGATCGCCGCCAGCAGGTCCACGCCCGCCATGATGGCCAGCGCCGTCTTCAGACTCCTCCGCGTTTTTCTCAGGTCCGGCATCAGCGCTTGCTCCCGGTGGGCGTGCCGCTCGTCGGACTTGGCTTCGACTTCGACTCCGGTTTCGCCTTGGGCGCTGCCGTGGACGCAGCCAGCGGCTCCGGAATATAGATCGCGACTATATCCACCTGCTCGGTATCGCCGGTGTTGGACTGGGTGGAGCGCTCGCCCGTGATATTCGTCTCCGCGAAACGCCCCGATTCCTCCATGTGCTTCGCCAGTTCGATCGCCCGTTCCCGCGAATCGCCCGCGACCGTCATCTTCAGCCCCAGCTGGTTGTCTTCATTCAGTTGCGGATTAATCCCAACCAGGTGCACCCGCGCTGGCATCACCATCTCCAGATTTTCCAGCACCCGCGTCCAGGAGAATGCCTTGCGCTCGATCAGCTCGTTCAGGAACTGTGACGTGTCCCGCGTGTTGCGGTTTTCCGGACGGTTGAGGAAGGCCTCGGCATCGGCCCGGATCCGGTCGCGATCGGCGATCAGCGCCCGTGTTTCCGCCATCGCCCTGCGATCCTGGCGCGCATACACCCAGCCCCGCGCGGTGATCGTCAGCAGCATCAACGTAAGAAACGCCACCGCGATCGTGGCAGTGCCCCACCGCATCCAGAACTGCCGCGCATCTTCATACGGCTGGCTCGCGAGATTGATATCCAAACGCATAATTCATTTACGTAGCCCCGGACGCATTCGTCCGGGGCTTGCTTCGCGGGGCGGACGAATGCGTCCGCCACTACGAGATTAAAGCTCCCACCACTCCCGCCATTCTCCAGCGCGGCACCGCACCCGCCGCGCTCACTCCCAATTGCGCCGACGCCACCAGTTCCTGCACCTCGGCGCCCGTCTGCGCCCGCAGCGCCGCCGACGTCGCTCCCGACTCTGGCATCCCGGCCACATAAATCCGTTCAATGTTCAGGTGATATGTATCCTGAAAAAACACCACCGAGGGATAGACTTCCTCCGCCAGTTGCTCGCCCGTGATGGTCACCCCGCGCGGATTCTCCAGCGTGCGGAACAGTTGCAACTGGTCTTCATTCAGGATGGCGATGCTGGTGGTGTGCGCATCCACCTTGACCACCAGCGTCGGACGCCGCGCGTCCGCCGCGCCCAGCGCCGCCAGCATCGAGGGCAGCACCACCCCCGGACTGAATCCCGCATCCCGGAATGCCGCCTCGTAATCGTCGATCACGCTGGCCAGCCCAACCGCCGCCACCACCCGCACCTCGTTGTTGACCTTCTGCGCGTGGAAGGAAACTTTCGCCTTGTCCACGTCAAACGGCAACGACTTCTTCAACCGGAAGCGCACCACCCCGAGCGCCTCCTCATGGTCGGAGGGCAGAGTGTCGAACTCCACCAGCATCACGCGCACCGCGGCGTCGGGCACGACCGCGATCACATCTTTCGATCGTCCCGCCACGCTGCCCAGTGCCACTTCAATTCCGGCCCGCACCGTTTCCCGTTGCCGCAGGTTATTCTCCACCAGGTCAGGAACCACGCTGCCTGGCGCCAGTTCGCGCACCGCGCACGCCTCCAGGCCGTCGCCACGGTCGGTAACCCGGCCCGCCAACACCCGGTCCGCCGCGATTTCGCAAGCTACCTTCGGCTTCGGTGTATTTGAACTTGGGCTCATTCTCGGCAACGCCTTTGCGAAAAACCTCTTCTATTAATGAGAAACTTTACCACCGGGAATTGCAATAGCGGAAAGGGAACTTGGCGATCCGCTTGCCATTGTCATCCCGAGCGCAGCGAGGGACCTCGGTTTTCGCCCGTAGCAACGGAGAGTGGCAACGCAAGCAAGAACCCAGATCCCTCGCTTCGCTCGGGATGACAAAACAAGGGGGCTCCGGCGCTAACGCATGGTCTCAATGAACGTGACCTTATTGATCTCCTTCAGCGTGGTCATGCCCAGCCGCACCTTGTCCAGCGCCGACTCGCGCAGGAAGCGCATGCCTTCCTCCCGCGCCGCGCGCCGGATCTCCGACGTCGGCTTCTTTCCCAGAATCATTTCGCGGATGCGGTCGCTCAAATCCAGCAGTTCGTGAATCGCGGTTCGCCCGCGGAATCCCGTGCCCGCGCACTCAATGCATCCCGGTCCTTCATACAGCGGAACCTTGCCCCATTGTGCCGGATCCAGCCCGCTCGCTTCCAAAACGTCGGGTGCGTAATGCACCTCGGTGCGGCACGAATCACAAATCAACCGCACCAGCCGCTGCGCCAGAATGCAGTTCAGCGCCGAAACAAAGTTGTATGGCTCGACGCCCATATTGAGAAAGCGTCCGATCACGTCCACCACGTTGTTGGCGTGCACCGTGGTGAACACCAGGTGTCCGGTCAGCGCCGACTGAATCGCGATCTGCGCTGTCTCCGTGTCGCGGATCTCGCCCACCATGATTTTGTCGGGGTCGTGGCGCAAAATCGAGCGCAGCCCGCGCGCGAACGTCAATCCCTTTTTCTCGTTCACCGGAATCTGCGTGATGCCCTTGATCTGGTACTCGACCGGATCCTCAATCGTGATGATCTTGTCTTCGTCGGTCTTGATCTCGTTGACCGCGGCATACAGCGTGGTGGTCTTGCCGCTTCCGGTCGGCCCCGTCACCAGCACCATCCCGTACGGCTCTTTGATGTAGCGCCGGAATTTGCGCAGGTCTTCTTCGTCGAAACCGACCACGTCGAGGGTGAGCTTCTTGAACTTCTCACTCATCGATTCTTTGTCGAGCACGCGCAGCACGGCGTCTTCGCCGTGAATCGAGGGCATGATCGAGACCCGGAAGTCGATGGCGCGGCCGCTGTATTTGACGCGGAAGCGGCCGTCCTGGGGCACGCGCCGCTCGGAAATGTCGAGCTCGCTCATGACCTTGATACGCGAAATCACCGTCGAGTGATGTTCTTTCCCGATCGGCGGCATGGCCTGCGTCAGCACCCCGTCAATGCGGAACTTGATCACCACCGAATCGTCGCGCGTCTCGATGTGAATGTCGGAAGCTCGCCGCTGCAGGGCCGTAAAGATTGTCGTATCCACCAGACGGATGATCGGGCTGGTGTCGCCCGTCGCCGTCAGCTTGTCAATGGTCAGCGTCTCTTCCGCGCCCGTGGCCTCATCTTCGCGGATGATGGTGAACCCTTCGCTGGCCTCTTCCAGCACGCGCTGCGACTGCTCGGTTTTCTTCAGGATGTCAGAGATCTGCTTCAGCGTGGAAACTTTGGTGACGATGCGCTGCTTGAGCAGCAGGCTGATCTCGTCAATCATCATCAGCTGGCTGGGATCGGCGATCGCGATCGCCAATCGCCCGTCCACCGTCTCTTCCAGAGGCACGAAGTTGTAGCGGAACATCAGCTCGACCGGAATCTTCTTGAACAGCTCGTGGTGCAGCTCGAAGTCGGTCAGGTCCACAAACTCGCAGCGGTAACGCCGCGCTACGTCCTGCGCGCGCTCTGAGTCGGTGGCGGCATTTCCGGTCGGGCTGATTGGTCCGCCGTTCCCGCCGCCTACAAAAAGTGATTTCTTGTCTACTGTCGCCATTTACTTATCCCGCCGCAGCCAGAGACTTCGTAATGCCTCTGCCAACGGCCTGCGATTTAGTCCCACGGTCTTAGGTCGTAGGTCTTAGGCGATGCACTTCGCCATCGTGGCCCAAGACCTAACACCTAAGACCTCGCTGCTGGTCGCGAACGGACGTCGCAGACTCGCAGCCCCTCAGCGTATTCCCATACTGAAGATCGGCAAATACAGCGAGATCAATACGCCGCCTACAAAAACCGCCATAATCATCAGGATGATCGGCTCAATCAGCGCCATCGAAGCTCCCAGCGCCGTCTGCACGTCTTCCTCATAAAACTCCGCCACCGAATTCAACATCGCCGGCAGTGCTCCGGTGGATTCGCCCACCTCGATCATTTCCACCGCCAGTTCCGGGAAAATCTTCTGTTCTTCCAGGCTGCCCGCCAGTCCTTGCCCTTCGCGCACGCGGACGCCGGCCCGCATCACGCCCTTTAAGATGCGCCGGCTGCTCATCGCGGAACCCGCCGTCTCCATCGCCGGCACCAGCGGCAGCCCTCCCTGCAACAGCGTCGAGAGCATGCGCGAAAAACTTGCCACCTGGTGTTTCAGCCGTATACCGCCCAGCAGCGGCATGCTCAGAATCACCCGGTCAATGCGATCCGCGCCTCGATCTGTATCTTTCCACCGCCACAAGATGAATCCGCCAACGACCAGCCCCACGAATACAAACGGCGCGTATTTCTGCGCGTTCAGCCCGACTGACAGCATGAACACCGTAATCGCCGGCAGCTTCTGATCCAGACTGGCGAACAGTTCGGCAAACTTGGGCACCACGTAGGTGAACAGAAACGTCACCATGATCGTCACCACGGTGACCAGAAGCGTGGGATAAATCAGCGATACGAACAGCTTCTTGCGGAACGTCATCGCCAGCCGCTGAAAGCTGATGTAGCGGGTCAACACTTCGTCCATGTTTCCGCTCTTCTCGCCCGCCATCAGCGAGGTGGTGTAGATCTTGGGAACAATCCCCTGCGCCGCGAACGCGTCCGACAGCAACTCGCCGCCCTTGACCCGGTCCCGCACGTTCTCCAGAATCTGGCGCAGTTGCGGGTCTTTCTGCCGCTTGATCAGCAACTCCAGCGAGCCCAGAATGGGCAGTCCGGCGCGGATCAGCGTCAGAAACTGCTGGTTGAATACGAGAAACGTCGACTGTTTCAGCTTCCTCCGCCGGCGCAGCGATAACCCGCCGGTCAGCACGCCCTGGGGCTTGACCCAGTAGACAAGATATCCCTGCTGCGCGAAGCGGTCGCGCACCTCGCCTTCCGAATACCCCTGCTCGACGTGCTGGTGGACACGCCCACGCTCGTCCGCAACTTTTACTTCAAATTCCGCCATGTGTCGGCTTTTCTACCGCTTTCCCGGATGCTTTCTCCGGGTCAGTCTAACATCCAACTTCCCATTCTATGCCCGCGCTCGGCCCCCGCCCGCGCCGCATCAGTACGCAAGTAACTGCCCATGTGGGGACATCCGCGGGTGCCCCATCCTAGCCGCGTTCTTTGCGGCTAGGGTGGGGATTTTGGGCAGCGCCCTTCGACTTCGCTCAGGGCAGGCCTTCCAGCGCTGCGATAAGCTACCCGTTCTAGTGTCGGCTTCAGCCGCTGCGGGACCTACGGTCCCACTCCCTCCACCGTCTCCGTTCCCGCCGGAGGCTGGAACTCGAACCTCGCGTTCCCGATCGTCACATCTTCTTTCTGTTCCGTGAAGCGGTATTCCGTGGACGATCCATCCACTTCCTGGATGACAATCCGCGCAATCTGGTGGTCTGGCGTGACCTCGACCACGATCTCGTTCACCCGGTCCGCCAGGCTCTGCGGCACGCCCCGCAACACCACATTCCCCGCCGCCATCGGGGCCACATCCGGAGCCAGCGACAGCCCCTGTAACTCCTTCTCCAGCTTTGTCTTACCTAGCAAGAACGCCAGCGGAGAGCGCAGGTCTTCCAGCTTTCGCGCCGCCGTCCTGCGCGCCTGCCGGTCTTCCGGAACATAGAACCACGCATCTTTCCCGTCGCTGACAAACAACTTCTCTCTGGGAGAACGGTACTCCCAGCGCATCTTGCCCGGTTTTTTCAGCCACAGCGTCCCGGTCTCGGTCCGTTCCATCCCCGCCCCGCGGTACACCTCGGTAAACTCCGCCTCCAGCGAGCGCAGATGGTTGTAGTGCCCATCCACCTCCGCCGCCAGCGTCTTCACGTCCGCCGTTGCGCCGCCGGACCTCGGGACAAGCGCCATCAGGCACAACAGGATTGCCAGGCGAAGCCGACTGATTCTCATTGCAATGACTTTTCTAACCGGATACCCGCCATTACTCGCGCGTCCTGACGAAACTCGGGACGGGAACCGCGGGCAAGTTCCTGCGAGGGGACTCCTGGCAGCTATTGTAAGCCGCTCACCAAGGGCCTGTCATTCCAGGCAGTGTCTCAGCTTGCCGAAAACAGCCATGTGGGGACAGCCGCCCTCGGCTGTCCGGTCGAGCGAAGCTCGACGGCGGTTGTTCGTCTGCTCGCGCTGTGCCACAATTCGCTTGCGCCTCGCGCCTGATCTTTCCCTGATCTCTGGCCGCGGCGTACGGACCGCATGTTGCGACCTCTTTTCATCGGCCTGATTTTCGCGCTGCTTACGCTTCCGTGCTTCGCCCAATCCGCCGCGGAACAGCCTGCCGCGCCGCAGGCTGCCGCTGCGGAAAAAGTTGCCAGTCCCGCGCCCCAGCCATCCCCAGTAGCCGTATCCTCCGCGGAATCCGCCGCCACGCTGCCCACGCTCTCCATTCTCCTGCGAGATGCGCGATCTCTCTATCGCAGAGGAGACTTCGACGCTGCCCTGGCAAAATACCAGGAAATCCTGAAGGCCCATCCCCAATCGCCGGACGCTTACGCCGGCGAAGTGCGGGTCTATCTCAAGCAGAACAAAGTGGATCTCGCCGCCCAAACCGCGGACCAGGCTCTGGCTCAGTCCAACCACGGGCGCATCCGCGTGGCCCGCGGTGAAGTCTGGTTTCGGCAGGGCAAGATCTTCGAAGCCGATAAGGAATGGGTCGAGGTCGCCAACTCCGGATATCCCGAGGCCCGCGCTTTCCTCGGTCTGGCCCGCGTGCGCACTGCGCTCGCCATGTACAGAACGGCCAAGAAGATGATCGACCGCGCCCACGAGCTTGATCCCGACGATCCCGATATTCAGGATGAATGGATGAGCACGCTTTCCCGGTCCGAGCGCGTCCATTACCTCGAAACCGCTCTGGCGGGAGACAACAACTGGGACCCCGACCGCCGCGCCGACATCGCCAGCTATATGGAATACCTGAAAGAGCGGGCGAAACGGAAGAGCAGCCCCTGCCGCCTGGTCAGCAAAGTCACCGCGACCGAGACGCCGCTCGTCCCTCTGCTGGAAGATCCCAACCACCTTCGCGGCAACGGTCTGACGGTGAGCCTAAACGGCCACAAGAGTTCCCTTATGCTCGACACCGGCGCCAGTGGAATCCTGGTTAAGCGCTCTATTGCCGAGCACGCCGGCATCTCCAAAATCACCCAGACCAAAGTAATGGGCATCGGAAAGAAGGGCCGCCGTGACGCCTATGTCGGCATCGCCGACTCCATCAAAATCGGCAACCTTGAGTTCCAGAACTGCCCCATCGAGGTCATGGAGAGCCGCTCGGTCGCCGGCGAGGACGGCCTGATCGGCGCCGACGTGTTCCAGGATTTTCTGGTAGACATCGACTTCCCCAACGAAAAACTCCGCCTCAGCCAACTTCCAAAACGCCCGGGCGAAACCGGACACAGCCTCGCGCTCAAGAATAATGACGACGACGATTCCGGCGACTCCGCGCCGCCTGACAAAAGCGACTCGGCCCATAACAAGCCCGCCGCACCTGCGGCCGCCGCGCCTGCGACATCTTCTAGTCCGCAATCGTCTGGTCCGCAATCCCCGGGCCCGCAGGATCGCTACGTTGCGCCCGAAATGAAGTCCTACACCGGCGTCCTGCTCTTCGGCCACGATCTGCTGGTTCCCACTTCTATCGGGAAAGTGCCTTCGAAGCTGTTTCTCCTCGACACCGGGGCGTTGCTCAATTTCATTTCGCCCGCCGCTGCCCGCGAGGTCACCAAGGTGCACAACGATGCCGATGTCACCGTGGAAGGCATCAGCGGCCGCGTGGACAAGGTTTACACCGCCAATAAAGCCGTGCTCCAGTTCGGCCGCCTGCGCCAGGAAAATCAGGACATCACCGCCTTCGACACCACGCCCCTCAGCGACGACCTTGGCACCGAAGTTTCCGGCTTCCTCGGCTTCGCCATGCTGCGCATGCTCGAAATCAGGATTGACTATCGCGACGCCCTCATTGACTTCCAATACGACGCCACACGCTGGCACCGCTAACCGGCGAGATGCGTGCTTTTTCCGCGATCCCAGCGGGCACCCGCCGGGCGCCTGCGGCGCATCTCAGCAAAGGACCTGGTCTCGCGAATCGCAGCCCCTCGCTGTTCGACAATATTTGCGGCAGTGTACACTGCCCAGAGGAGAGGAAAGTCCTGATGAGGCTCTGCAAGACGCATTTCGTCCTTATTTGTTTGTTTTTTCTGGCCACCGTTCCCGCCGATTGTCAAAGAGGGACGTTCGGGCTCGATTTCGGACAGACCTCCGACAAGTTCGGCGGCCTGTCTTCCGCAAACGGCGCGGTCGGCGATCTCGAGGGTGAGGTGGTCATTCTGCGCGGCGGCGGAAAAGGGAACTGGCCAAGTATCGTAGCCGGCGGTGAAATCCGTTTTCCCACCGACACCCAGCACCACGCCGACGAGTACGCCGTGTATGGTGGCCCGATGTTTCGCTTCGGCAGCCATTTTTCCGCCGGCTTCCACGTCCAGGTTCGCAAGATCCTTGTCCCGCCCAGCTACCTGAATGGCGTGGTTTTCAACCGCCTCGATTTCAAGCTGCTGGAACTGCCCTTTGTGGCGGAATACAAATTCAGTACTGCACCCAGGCATGCTTTCCTCCGGGCCGAGATCTCGCCGGAATTCACCCCGCACTACAAAGCCACCATTGCCAATTACCCTCTTGACAATCCCAACTTCGATCACGGCTACGACATCCGGGGCAGCGTAGGATACGTTTTTGGCAAGTGGTACGCCAAGGCCACCTACGAAACCCGCTACTTCAAGTTCGAGCCGAACCTGGGCAATCCCAGCCAGATTTACAATTGGCGAACCAACGTCATTAGTGGCGGCGTCGGCTACATCTTCTGAAACTCGCACTCTTTGCGGGGGATGAGCAGTCCGTGTCTCCCGCCGGATCGAGCCAAGGAGAAATGCGATTTTGGGTGGCGCAGCGCTTCAGTGTGTGCGTGAGAACTGGTCTTCCGCCCCTTCGGGGCTTGGTCATTTCCCACTTTGACCATGGCTTACGCCATGGGCTGCGCTCTAGCGCCGCTTCGCGGCTGAGAACCCCGTGGTTTACTCCACCACGGAGCGGGCTGCCCCACCCCTTCGACTACGCTCAGGGCAGGCTCTTCGCGGTTTTCGAAGGATGGGCACGGAGAGTGCCGGGTGCCCCAATCATTTGCATGATATATACGAATGATATATACTTTCTGCAGAGGCCTTCATGCCCAAAACCGACATCGCCAAGCTCTTCCAGAACGGGCGCAGCCAGGCGGTCCGGCTGCCCAAGGAGTTCCGTTTCGAGGGAGACCGCGTCCGCATCCGGCGCGTCCCGCAGGGCGTCCTGCTGGAGCCGCTCATCCCCGACACCGCCCGCTGGTTTGAGGAACTGGATCGGTTCAACTCCGAGCCGTTTATGCCACGTATCCCGGCCCGGGGACGCCGCCAGCCCGTCACGCCCAAGCGAAAGATTTTCTAGTGGACTACCTGCTGGATACCAACGCCTGCATCGCCCTGATTAATGGCGATCCTGCAGCCGTCCGCGCGCGCCTGCAAAAGGAGACCGCTGCCGGCGCCCGCGTTCTGGTGTCGTCCATTGCACTGTTCGAACTCTGGTACGGGGTCGCCAAGAGCTCGCGCCACGACTTCAATCGCAAGCGCCTCGAAGCCTTCCTCGCCGGCCCGGTTCTCGTTCTCCCTTTCGAAGATGCCGATTCCCGCGTTGCCGGCTGGGTGCGAGCAGTCCTCGAAGCCGCCGGCAAACCCATCGGCGCCTACGACCTTCTCATGGCGGGGCAGGCGCTGCGCTGGCAGCTCACTTTGGTGACATCGAATGTCTCGGAGTTCTCGCGCGTAAAAGGGCTCAACTGGCAAGACTGGGCTAAGCCGTAGGGGCAGACAACCGCCGGGTGCAGCGTTCCCACCCTTCGAAAATCGCGAAGAGCCTGCCCTGAGCGTAGTCGAGGGGGTGGGGCAGCCCTCGCAAGACCGGGCTCAGCCGTAGTGAACAACCGTCCCCCTTTGCTTTCAATAGTTTAGCCCCGTATAATCCCCCGTAGCGACCTTTAAACCCCTGTTTTGCACCATTCGTTGCGATATTGATGCGCCTTTCCTC
>Ga0209039_10000411_pt1 | contig 41760 bp, 36 predicted proteins | sample BogFormECP12_OM1_FD_188238 | JGI IMG/M metagenome (GOLD analysis project Ga0209039, IMG submission 188238) | Bog forest soil microbial communities from Calvert Island, British Columbia, Canada - ECP12_OM1 (SPAdes) (version 2) | ecosystem: Environmental > Aquatic > Freshwater > Wetlands > Bog ...
GTGATGCACGATCAGCAACGATGGGTAAAAATTGTATCAAGCTTGCAGGAAATGCTTCATAGATTGCAAGAGAAGATTAGTATAAGAGCTTAAGAAAATTTTAGCTCGTCACGCGGGATAGAGGGAAGAAGATCAACCGTGTTCAAGGAAAACAATGACAAATCGCTCTGTAACGTGAAATTCTTGACCGGTGTTACCGTCGCATTGGCAATGATTTCGTCGGATGAAGGATACAAGGTTATTTGCAATACAACGGTGATGTTTGTGCTCTCGTACGTGATGTTGTACTTGGTTCCAGTTCCCAAAGCGTCGTTCACGGATGCATTAATGATTTTGGCATTTGTCACGGAACTTGCGAAATCATGGAGTCCCGGTTGATTGACGATCATGTATTGAAATGTCAAGGCGCAATCTTTCAGGATTATTTGCCCTTCCATGGTAATCGTGAGTTTCGTGCCGTTGATTGAAATGCCCGTGAAAGAACTCGACGTTGAAATACTGGTTTTTATTTTATCCTTCATCGGGACGGTTCCAGTGTGAAATATAATCAGGACGAGCAAGATAGACAAAACAAATGGAAGAGGACGTGCTTTCATTTAGTGCGCATCTCGCGGGGAGGAAATATCATGAAATATTTCGATTATATCGAGATCAACGAGGTTCACGAGCCCATCAATATCTTGGATATGCGTGCATGAAACTTGCTCATGTCAACAGCCGTTTTCTTCTTGATAAGGCCACTTAATTCTTGGAACACCTTCCGGATGCTCAAGGAGGCCAGATAACTGATGCACGGATGAATTACTCCCAACATGTACAGAACCACGCCTGACCGTGAACGCTCATCAGGATAAGAATCGAACAAGAGGAACGCTTGCTCCTTGATATTGGCGAGCGTCAACACTACGCCTTCAGCGCTGGCTGCAAACTGGTCACCGTATATTGCCGACGCCGCGTTGAATAGCTGGTAACTTATATCACGAAGGTTAAACGGAACCTTTTCGGACAACGGGAAATACTCGTGCAAATCCGGCCCGAGCTTGTCATCCCACACCACGTATATTATATGGGCCGGTTCTTCGTTGCTGTTTTCGTCACATCCTGTTATGTCGGGATTTTGCAAGGTATCCAGGAGAACATCATTCATTCTTGCGACGCTTTTGCTTCGTGCGATCTTGCCCATGATGCTTGCCAGCAAGTCTTCTTGGTTGAACGGCTTGGTCATATAATCATCAACGCCAAGAACTTTGCCGAGCCGGATGTCTTCAGGCGATGATTTGGCAGAAAGGAAAATGAAGGGAACGGTAGAATACCGTGAATCCCCGGATACGGATTTGAAGAAATCAAATCCATCCATTTCAGGCATCATGATATCGCTCACGATGACATCGGGAACGTTATCGAGCGTGGCAAGGAGGGCCAATGCCTCTTTTCCATTCGATGCCGTGATCACGGTGAAACCATGGAACTCGAGGAAGATCTTGATGTTCGTGGCGATATCGTCGTTATCGTCGACGACCAAGATCATACCAGTCATTCCCGTTTCTGCCATGATTCTCGCACTCGCTTATCCCGTCATATCCTGGAATTTTTAAAGAGATTCTTGCCGTGGTAGAAAAATCGAAAATGTCGTGCCTTCTCCAACCTCGGTGGAGACGTGAATACTACCGCCATGTAACGCCACCATTTCCTTGGCGATAGCCAAGCCTAAGCCCGTGCCAGGCTGGTTTTTTACTTGTTCCGAACGGGAAAATCGTTGGAATAACTTTGGCAAGAATGTTTCATCTATACCGATCCCGTGGTCCACGAATTCAATCAAAAGACCAGGGTTTGCACTGGCATTATATTCGCCAGTATAATTTGCAGCAACGTGTACTTGAATTTGGGAATCAGGATGTGAATATTTGATTGCGTTATCGATGAAAATCCGAATCACCTTGGTTATGATAGTTCTATCTCCAACGTACATCACGTCGTTGTCTCCAGATATGATTGCCTCTATGCCCTTTTCTTTCAGCACCGGTTCCATGAGATTCACGACATCCGTGATAAGATCATCGAATTTCATTTCTTTCTTTTCCAGGAGAATTTTACCTTCATCGATGCGAGAGAGTGTCAAGAGATCCTCGACAAGCTCGGCCATCAAGTTGATATTTCGCGAAATTCCCGAGAGTAACTTGTCCCGTTGATCCTCCTGCAACTTGTCGTTAAATGAAATCAGGTTTTGGATGGATTGTTCGAGCACGGTGATGGGAGTTCGCAACTCGTGTGATGTCGTGGCCAAGAACTGGTGCAACACGTTTTCGGCGCGAACCCGTTCGGTTATTTCTTTATGCAATTTTGCATTCATGTCCGAGAGATTTCGCGAGCTCTCGGTTATTTTCTTGAACATCGCCGCGATAGGATCCTCAAGATTAATCTGAATGATAGCCTTGTATGCACAGATATAAGCAACTATCATGACGAGATGCCCTATGAGATTCGTTAAATCATATACGCTAACATATAGCGTGAACCAAATCTCCGATATCATCAGAAAAATGATGAATAAGAGCGTCAAGATGAAAACCTTTCTAGGGAAGGTCGTTCGATGGATGATTAACAAGACGGCCGAGATTCCGAGGATGAAATCAACCACGTACTCGCTCGCTATTTTAAATGGGGTGAGGGTTATGCCATCGTGAGCGACAGGAAACAATCCCGTGAATATCAATATTACGAGCGCCAGGAATGCGATCGTGCAACTCTCGATCAAGATTCGTGAATTGATCGTCTTGTTAATGGCAAGCAGCGCCACGAAAATTGATATTGCCTGGAAATAGCGCCCCGCTATCCAGAGTTGCGTCGGGAGATTCGTCACTGGCGTGTATCCGATAAAAACATTCATGCCCTTGTATGCGAGCGTGTGTAACAATTCTATCAATGCAATGTAAAATGACGAGACGCCCATCACCAAGAAAAATGTGTTCTTCGCGTAATGTCGGGTGTTCCAGCTGACGATGAACATGCCGGATAAAATAAAGATGGCAAAGGATTCCGCGAGCGTGTGGAACAAGAGAAAGCCTTGTGGCTGGGGATAGGCAAAATACGTGCCAAATATTCCAGCCATTATGGCCGCATATACCAGGAGCTCGAAAATCGAGCCCCACGATTTACGCGCTCCCACCTGTTCCATGATCGCTGCACCACTTGTTCCGGCTGATCCAATGCAATGTTGTTTGTATCACGTGATCATGACAAGCATCATCTTGAATCTCGTGCCTCCGGAAACATCAATCGCGTGAGGTTTGTTCGCTGGCAGGACGATTATTTGACCCTTGCTAATTGGATTTTCCATGCCAGCAATTTTAACGATGGCCTCGCCATCCAAGCATTGGACAAGTGCATCGAACGGCGCTGAATGCTCGCTCAAGCCTTGACCATCGAACGCGAACAACGTGATATTCCCGCCGGCCTTCTTGATAAGCATCTTGCTTACGACAGAGTTCTCCTGGTAGTCGATCAAGCTTTCGATGTCCTTAACCGCGCCGAGCACGTCTTTTAGCACGGGACTTTCTTTTCCCGCACTTTTTGCTTTGCCTTGCATTTTTATCGTATCCTCAATTTTGGAATTTTGCACCATCGAGAACTAGTATTTATCGGGAAAAAAAGTTGCGATTCACGCATGAAAGTTAAACGGGCAATGTTTCCAGCCCACTTTACATTCACATGTCTCATGATATCAATGACAAATTAAAAAAAATGGATAAATTGAAGCGAATATTTATTTTCTGATATTAACTCTAACGCCGGTCTTTTTCGCGACTGCGTCTTTTGCACTGCCTTTTGCGTTGCTTTCAGCGCTGTCAACCTTATTTTCAGCCGAGTTTTTTGCCTTGTTTGCTTCGTCTTGGCTTTTACCTTTTGCTTTGTCGCCTAATTTTTTCAGCATGGTCCACACGTTTTCCCAAATGAATTTTTATCCAAAACTTGACCTTGGATGATACATTATTCCCCGTGCAAGCTATTTAAGCTTCATTATGACAGGCCTCATTCTCCAATTTCGGCGATTCCTGGTGAATTGAATCTTTGTGTTCGACGAGATGCGGGTTTAATTCCTACGATTCTCGAGTTACCTCAATTCGCTGGTGGTTATTCATCGCATGGAATTACTCATCATTGACGGCTATGTCGACGAGCCAGGGTGTCTAGGTGTTCCACCATACATCTCGCCCTATTCACGATACATTTATGGTGCAGTGCATCTTTCGGGTCGCTTCTCGAATATCGTGTACGTCACCATTGATCAACTTCGCCAGCGGGTGCAAGAATTCGTGTCACGTCGTCATGACTGGGTTATTTTCATCTCAGGGGTTTCTGTGCCCGGCAATTACATCGGCGGCACGCCCATCAAGTTTTCGGAAGTACGCAACTACGCGCAGATGTTTAACCACACGTTCAAGATTCTCTGTGGACCTGCCACGAGATTTGGCATTGGTCAAGAAGGAGGAAAGCCAAGCATCCCGGTCGGCTCTCTCGCGCCACTTTTTGATCTCGTCATCACGGGCGATGCCGAGATCGTCATCGAGAAACTATTGACCGAACAATTCCCCGTAGCCTTGGAGAATCGTCAATGGTTAGATGAAATCGCAAGTGTGTTACGTCCTGACATGGAATCCATTGCTGAGTTTGCGGTTGCCGGTGCTGCCCTCATTCTCCAGCACCCGAATTTCGAGGTGACCGATGGTGGGAACCTGGTATGCGAGATCGAAACCTTCCGAGGCTGTCCCCGGTATGCATCGGGGGGATGTTCCTTCTGCGTGGAGCCGGCAAAAGGCAAGCCCGTTCATCGAACCGTTCAAGCAATTGTTGACGAGGTTACCGAGTTATACCGCCTCGGTGCCCGGAACTTTCGACTCGGCAATCAAACCGATTTTTACGCCTTCCAGCATGGAGCTTATGACGATCCACGATACCCCCGGCCAAATCCTGCGGCTATAGATGAATTACTTGGATCCATACGAAATAACTGCCCCGAACTCAAAACTCTGCACATCGACAACGTGAACGCACTCAATTTCGCGATCTATCCAGAGGAGGCTCGCGAGATAACGCGATGCATCACCGACATGTGCACGGCAGGGAATGTCGCGGCCATCGGCGTGGAATCCGTGGATCCAGAAGTGATCATTAGGAATAACTTGAAATGCTCGCCTGACGAAATCTTGGCAGCCATCAAGATCATCAACGAGATTGGCGCCGAAATCGGGCCGAACGGCAATCCACGATTCTTGCCAGGCTTGAATTTCATAATGGGCCTGCCCGGAGAGACGAAAAACACGCTTGATGCAAACATGGCATTCTTGAAATCGATTCTTGACGAAGGATTGCTGATCCGTCGCGTGAACTTGCGGAAGTTGATGACGCCTGCAAGTAAACTTGCCAGCCAAGATATCGATTCTCGTGCATTTGCTAGACAGGGAAGAAAGAATGAAAAACTTTATTTTTCGTGGAAAAACCAGGTTCGGGAATCTTTTGACTTACCCATGCTTCGAAAAGTGTTCCCATTTGGCCAAATCTTGACAGGAGCCTACGCGGAACAATACGAGGGAAACAGCACGCTACTCCGCCAACCTGGGACATACCCAATCCTATGTTACATTCCTCGAAAACTAAAATTGCGACACGAGTATCAACTTATCGTCGTGGATCACGGCTATCGCTCGATCACGTGCCTCGAATCCCCGCTGGAATTGATTAAGTTAAGCTTGAAAGAACTCGAGAGCATTCCCGGCATCGGAAAAAAACGAGCTGCAACAATCGTTGCAAAAAGGCCGGTTTCGCGTGATGATTGGCTACAGATCATTGATCAAGCTTTATTCAACGAATTTCTTCAATTGCAACCCGATTTATGAACAGAACATTCGTGGATCGAGGATTTTTTGAACCAGATGACTTGCGTGTGGCCTAATGTTCATTGTGGCTTCAAGAAGCTTTATCCTTTTAATTTTTCAATCATTAGGGTTTTTCATCAATCTATTGGATATGCTAATAGTTGATGATAAATGACATCAGAAAATCAAGACAACAGGGAAATGTGGGAAACCCTAGGCATCGACATGGAGAAGCACGATGGGTTACTCGGCATTTTACCCGACATCTTTAAATCGGTCTACATTGATAGCCAAACGAATCGCCCTGAAGCAATGGGTTTCTTTGATTTTGTTGTCGGTGACATCCACGGGATTCGCGTGAAGGAACTAGTCGCTGCGAAGGAAAAGGGCCAAAAAGTTATCGGCACGTTTTGTCTTTACGTGCCGGACGAGATCATCCTGGCATTAAATGCCATCTGCGTTGGCTTGTGTGGTGGAACCAATTATTCAAATTATGCAGTCGAAGGCCTCGTGCCCGCGAACACTTGCCCGTTGATCAAGTCCGCCTTGGGATTTGGCATAGGAAAAATCTGTCCTTACTATGCGGTCACGGACGTGCTCGTTGGAGAAACGACATGCGATGGCAAGAAAAAAGCATGGGAAATCCTCAGCCAATTCAAGCCAATGATAGTGCTGGAAACGCCGCATAACAAGATGACGCCCCAATCGCGAGCCCATTACATTGTTGAATTAAAGAACTTGATCGCGAAACTCGAAGAGCTGACTGGAGAAACGCTCACTGCCGAGAATCTCAAGGCCGCCATGGACAAGGTCTCGCAGAAACGCGCTCAACTCAAGCGCGTGTACAACGCGAGGAAAGCGAATCCCCCGCCAATCTCGGGAAAGGATGCATTGCTCGTCTCGCAAATTGCGTTTTACGATGATCCCGACCGCCAAATAGCCATGGTTGGCAAGCTCGCTGACGAATTGGAAGCTCGCGTGAACGATGGTGTAGGTGTTGTGTCGGAAGGAACGAAACGCATCATGCTCTCTGGAACACCACAAGCCATCCCCAACTGGAAGCTTCATGACATAATCGAGACCAGCGGTGCAGTCGTCGTTTGCGAGGAAACGTGCACGGGTACACGTTATTTCGAATCGGAGTACAAGGAAGGCGGCGAATCGATCGATGACTTGATCGAAACAATCGCGGATCGATATCTCGGTATCAATTGCGCGTGTTTCAGCCCAAACGACAGTCGTTTGGAAGATATCAAGCGGATGGTCGAAGAATACAAGGTGGATGGCGTTATCATGTACACGCTCAACTTTTGCACACCATACCAGTTTGAAGCCATGCGTTTCGAGGACCAGCTCAAGGCCATGGGTGTTAAGGTGTTGTCAATCCAGACGGACTACGCCAGCGAAGACGCCAATCAGCTCAAGACCAGGGTCGAAGCATTCTTGGAGTCATTGAATTAAATAACCTAATTCCTTCGTTTTTTATTTTATGTAACCCATTTTTTTCTAAATACCAATTCTTATTTGTAAAAATAGCGTCATGCTAGTTAGGTGAACGATCATGACACTCATGAATGCAGAGGAATATCGCGCTAGTCTCAAGCATCGAAAGCCCATGAAGATCTATTTTCTTGGCGAAGCCATCGACGATCCCGTGGAGCATCCCGTGATCAAGGCATCCATAAATTCCGTTGCGCTTACCTATGAATTGGCTCAAGATCCGCAGTATCAAGATTTGATGACCGCAACATCTTCCCTTAGCGGGAGCACGATAAACCGGTTTTGCCATCTCCATCAGAGCACCGATGACTTGCAAAAGAAGGTCAAGATGCTCAGGCTACTCGGGCAGAGAACAGGCACGTGCTTCCAACGCTGCGTCGGCATGGATGCCATGAATGCTGTGTTCTTGACGACATACGAGATCGACAAGGCTCATGGAACGAGTTACCATGAAAAATTCAAGGAGTATGTCAAGCTCATAGAAGAAAATGACCTGGTCGTCGACGGCTGCATGACGGATGTCAAGGGCGACCGGAGCAAGCGACCATCCCAGCAACCAGATCCGGATGTCTTCGTCCACATCGTGGAACGACGAGATGATGGCGTTGTTATTCGCGGCGCGAAGGCTCACCAGACTGGCGCGGTGAATTCTCACGAGATCCTGATCATGCCGACTGAGACCATGCGGGACGAGGACGACAAGGACTTCGCGATTTGCTGCGCGGTGCCAGCTGATACGGAGGGCATCACGTATTTTTACGGCCGACAGTCGTCGGATACTCGCCGACTCGATACTACCGAAGGCGGGGACATCGATTGCGGTAATCCGGGCTTCGGTGGGCAAGAATGCTTGATCGTGTTCGATAACGTGTTCGTGCCCAGCGATCGCGTGTTCATGGACGGGGAAATCGAATTCACCGGGTTGCTGGTCGAGGCCTTCGCAGGCTATCATCGGCAATCGTATGGGGGTTGCAAGGTGGGCGTGGGCGATGTCCTTATCGGCGCCGCGGCATCGATTGCAGCGTATAACGGGGTTGCCAACGCGTCGCACATCAAGGACAAGATCACGGAGATGAACCACTTGAACGAGACCTTGTATGCGTGTGGCATGGCATGTTCCGCGTGCGGCACGAAGACCGGCGCGGGAAACTACCTGATCGACATGTTGCTGGCTAACGTGTGCAAGCAAAACGTGACGCGATTTCCATTCGAGATCGCAAGGCTTTTACAGGACATCGCGGGGGGAATGTTCGTCACGTGCCCCAGCGCGAAGGAACTGGAAAACCCCGAAACGCGGGAGATCATCGAAAAGTACCTTGTTGGAGCAGAAGGCACCAACGGCGTTGATCGAATGAAGATGCTGCGGCTCATCGAGAATCTCACCATCGGGAGGGCAGCGGTCGGGTATCTCACGGAATCCATGCACGGGGCTGGTTCGCCGCAAGCCCAGAGGATAATGATCAATCGTCTGGTCGACATGGATCACAAGAAAGAGATAGCTAAAAGACTCGCTCGCATCATCGAATGAACCCTATACCCAATATCTTTATAATCTCGAGAAATCATATTGAACTTTAGTATAAAATAAATTAGTATAATTTCAGTTATACTAAAACAAAGTATTGAACTATGACCTTTTCTTTTATTGACCGCGAACGTGAGCTTGATGCACTTCTCCATGTGCTGACTAGCGACCGGTTCGAGCTCGTCGTTCTGTATGGTCGCCGACGGGTTGGAAAGACCGAGTTGATCAAGCAATCGGTGCAAGGGTATACGCATTTATATTATCTGGCAATCGAGGAAAATAATTTGGAGCGGTTTTACGAATTATGCGTAGAAATCGATCCCGAGCTTCGACATTACCAGCACGACTACGAGAGCCTTTTTGATGCCCTCAAGACACGTGTTCAGATCGTTATTATCGACGAATTCCAAAATCTTATTCGGGAAAATCCAGGCATCATTTCGTTGCTCCAGTCAATCATCGATACCAGCTTGAAAGACTCACGCCTCAAGATATTCTTGCTGGGATCATCCATTTCTATCATCCAAGCACGGGTATTGGACTACGCTAGCCCGCTTTTCGGGCGTCGCACCGCATCGTTCCTCCTCGCGCCGATGCGGTTTGCTGACATTGCAGGCTTTTTTCCCGGAGCATCCGTGGAATCTCTGGTCGAGATTTATGGCTTTGCAGACGGAATTCCAGCCTACTTGAAGGAAGTGGAACTGCCGTTTTGGCCATGGTTGCTTGACAACTTGATGAGCTTGAAAAACCTCTTTCGCGACGAGGTCGATTTCTTGTTACGATATGAATTTTCTTCGCCGGTCGTCCATCGACAGATCTTGGATGCTATCGCCCATGGGAAAACGAAATTAAACGAGATCAAGCAAGCCATGGGGGTCAAGCGCACGGATATCACGCCATACCTGCGGAATCTTATCGACACCGGGCTCGTCATACGGGAGGTGCCCGTGACTGAATCCGAACAATCTCGCTTTGGACGCTATTACATTCGCGATAATTTCGTCAAGTTCTGGTTCCGGTTCATCTATCCTTCCTTATCTGCGATCGAAGGTGGTTTTTTCCGGGTAACCACGATTCAGGACAAGTATCCTGAGTACCTCGGGTTCGTGTTTGAGCAGATCGCGCGCCAGTATTTGATTGCAAACCCCGTTTTTCCTTTCACCAAGATAGGTCGGTGGTGGGGACAAGCGGGCGAAATCGACTTAATGGCAATGGACCAGGAAACTGATCAGGTGCTCTATGGGAGCTGCAAGTGGCGGGATAACGTGTCCGCCTTTGCATTGCTACAAGACCTCGATGCCGTCGCAGAACAAGTGGTGTGGCGAAAAGATACTCGAATCACGAGCTACATCTTATTTGCAAAGTCCTTCGCCAAGACCTGCGACCGTTTCAATGGTAGCGACGTTACATGCGTGGATCTTGCCACGTTACAAAAAATGATGTCATCACGAACCAGCGTCTCCCGTGAGGACAGCTATAAAGGTTGAAAGACCTCGAGTATCTCATGGAATCCATGCACGGGGCTGGTTCGCCGCAAGCGCAAAGGATCGCCGCAAGCGCTATAATCAAAGGTTCACTTCAAGGGCAATAATCTTGGGCATCCAGTACCAATATAATCTGGATTATTCCAGTTTTCCAAACTAATAACCAATATAAGATTCGCTTTTAAAAATCAATCTTGGCAACAAGCTACGAGAAATGTTTATATTGTCTTTTTATCCATCATTTCATGCTTTCTTGTGAAAACTTGTGTTTCGTGAATTTCACGGGAAAGGCTATTTACATGATAGACGAAAGATGATTGCATGAAAATTATTGGATCGAAGAAAAATGCTCGAAACGTGGCGATTGCTCTCGGGTTCTTGCTTGCCATGATTTGGATGAATGCGGGAGCTGTGCTTGCGCAAAACGGTCCCCCAACCCAGAGTCAAGTATTCCTGGATCAGAACTCGGGAATCGGCCACACTTTTAATGAAAACTATTGGGATATCATGGTGCATAACAACTCCAAGTGGGAGGTCGGTAGCCCAAAATACCATATCAATAACATGACCACGTGGATCAACAACACGTGGAATGTCAAGTGGATCTCGGAAGGAAACTTCCAGATGGGCATGCTGGCGTTCATGAACAAGACGGGCGATAACATCGCCGCTGCAGACAAATATTACACGCCATCGCAGTTTTGGTGGATGCATTACTATTACCAAGGACACGAGATGCTGATCGGGAACATGCTCGCGGCGTGGTTTGGCTTCAATGATACCGCTAAAACCGGAAATTATGTGCCAGTTACTGATGACCTCAATCCATTTTTCTACATGACCATGATACAACCGAGTCGCGTGAATTCGACGGCGTTCTCCAGCTTGAACTTACACCCCAGCGTGCAAGTCACGCCATTGCAGCGGACGACCGGAGGATCCCAGATCAATTACACGTGGGCCTACAACTACACGGACATAACCTTCTGGTTACCGGCTTTAAATCATAACAATTCCACGTTTAGGTGGGGCTTCAATTATACAGACCCCGGCACGTACATGCAAGGATCGTTCGGTCTTGGCGAGCAGGCATATATCTATTACAGCTACACGCTCGTGCTGGACAGTTCATTGCAGCAAGCGACGCTCTATTCGAATTACAAGTCAGGGGATATCACGAACCTATGGCTCCGAAATGACTCGAAAGGTTCCAGCCTGGCACTGAACCCATTCATCCACGCGCCGAATTCCCAAATTCCACGTTCCTGGATCTTGTGCACGGGAAACTGGGCCTTTATCATGGCGGGTGTTGATAAAAAAGCCGTGTTGAATGACACGGCGGGCAATAGCATCACTGCCAACACGACAAGGAATGGTGTCACGGACGTGTATGCCAACGTTAACGGGACAAACGTGTTCAATTACGAATTTTCCAAGAAAACAACATACACGCAATACGCGGTTGGGAACCCTGCGAATCACACGACCGTTCCCGTTCTCTACGCATCGATCGGGATAACAAACAACACTGGTTTTCTTAATCTCGTCGCTGGCATGCCACAATTGATGGGTTCGTTTGCCCGCCTCATGATATCTTACGCCATAAACCAAACCAACCATTTCACGGACGGCATCACGTTCGACAAAGCCTGGGGCATTTTCGACCCAAGTGGAACTGCGGCGTTTTTCATCACGGGCTATCCGCAATTTGGACCGTATCAAGGCGGTGCTATCGATCACGACCCCGTGTTTACGGCATTGTTCACCCCGGGTAGCAGTTGGGGAGCTTCACCAAGCACTGGATCCGATATGACCATGTTCATTTTCATCGCTATCGGAGCAGGCGTTGCTGGTATCGTGACAATTGAAGGGACACGCAAGAAAAGAATGTATTAAAAGCCATCGAAGCTTGCTTGAATACTTCCAGTAAATTGTCTTTTCTTTATTATTTTTCTTTTTTCACGGGTTTTGAGAAAATTTTAGTACATTACGATCATTCTTGCAGTTTTTTTCTAACTTGATTACAAGAGGTCAAGAATTAACCAGGATTGTCAAGAGGTAAAAAATTCATCCGCGAAAAAAATTATTCTATCAATTCATGAACGAGCGGATTATAAAGGAGGTTAATTTTATTTCAAGTAGCCTTGTTCTCACCTTGTGAAACGAACTTGAGCTCCATCGGAGTACTGATTTTCGCACCGGGAGACGTAGGTCAACAGGTCAAAAGGTCAACAATATGGTTTCCGGGACCGTGAAGTGGTTCAATAACAAGAAAGGATTTGGTTTTATTACCGTCGAAGGCCAAGAGAAGGACGTTTTCGTGCATTTTTCGAATATCAAGGTCGAAGAAGGCGCGTTTGCATCGCTGAATGATGGCGACGAAGTGGATTTTGAAGTCGCAGAAGGACAGAAAGGCTTAGAGGCCAAGAACGTTGTGGTAACGAAGAAAGCCCCGCCCAAAGAACGGCCTCCACGTCGTGAAGGAGGCTTCAATCGCGGTTATGGTGGTGGTGGCGGTGATGATGACGATGAAAATCGCGGTTATGGCGGTCGTGGCGGCGGTTACGGCGGTGGCGGTTACAAGCCTCGCGGTGGTAGCGGTGGCTACGGTGGCGGTAAAAAGGGCGGAAAATCATCGGGTGGCTCGTTCCGTCGCCGATACTAAAAACGTTATGGGAATTCTCAAGTTTTCTTACAATTCGACCTGGCTTACCGAAATACCGGGCTCTCCTTATCCTTATTTTTCTTGGCAAGCATCCTTTGGTGAAAAAAACAAGAATAGTTAGAAGTCATGTTCTTTTGCATCGAGGCAATTTTCCCTTCTTGCCGTGATATTCGTGGCACTCGATGCAATGGCCATGTCGCTCGCAATTCTTTTTTGAACATGGACAATCTTCGCGGAATTCTGGGATTTGACCGGTCTCGTCTGGCAAGGATGACATCTCTAGGTACACGGGGTTTTATTCACGCGACCATCAGCTTAAAATCCATGTTCCGCCCCATTTAAGCAACATATCCGCGTTGAATGAGCAATCGGTGCGGTTTTCAAGACCGACATCAAGACAACTAACACGGCATCATTCATGAGAAAAAAAAAGTATACCGACATCTTGACATTGAATAAAGAAGGGTGGGATAATCTCGCCAATATCTACGATGAAAATAACCCCGTTCAGCAAACGAGGCTATTCAAGCGGTTCCTGGCATTGCTTCCGGAGCATGGTGCATTGCTCGATGCAGGTTGCGGAACGGGCCTTCCCTTATCATCGTTCCTCGTGAAATACGGGTTCGATGTAACCGGCATCGATTTATCGCGTGCCATGATCGATCTCGCGTCGCACCATGTTCCCGGAGGCACGTTCATCGAGATGTCGATGACCGAGATGCGGTGGGAAAGCGAGTTTAATGGCGTCGTGGCATCGTATTCCATGCTCTTGCTCGATCCTCTTCATTTCAAGGATGCCGCCGAGCGAATCTCGCGAGCCTTGCGCCCCGGCGGCTTGTTCTACCTTTCACTCAATGAAAATGTCGATCCCGCGGAAACAATGTGCGATGATGCATTCATTGAAATCGCCGGCATCCCGATCTATTCCCGCGCGTATACAGAGCAAGAAGTTACCGACACGTTCGGCAATGCTGGAATGCTCGTGATCGAGATGGACAGGCGCATCATAACTTCAACGCTATTCGGCGAGGAACACATGATGGAGTTCTTGATGCAAAAAGATCCTTCATCCAGTTCATCCATTCCTCTATAGTTACAAGACCACGCCAAGAATCACGCTAGCCACGAGACTTGCAACAAAAAAAACCAAGATCACCTTTGGTTTCCTTAATAATTTCGAAAAACCAAGACCAACGACGATGCCAAATGCGATTGACGCGATGAAATTCGTTAACGAGAACGGATCGACGATTGCTCCAAACCGAAGCGCGTAGGTGATTTGTATGGCGATATTTCCAAGGAGATACGCCATAAACAAGCCGTGCCACGCGGGCACGATGGAGTCATGATCATTGCTGGCTACTGCGCCATCCGTGATGTCGATCCAGTAGTTCAGTGCATTGTGATGATGCTCCATCTGGAAGCGGCCCGTATCAGCTCCAGGTTCACGAATGCTGGTTTCTTGGTGGATGTCAAGAAACAGGCCTTCTAGCACGAGAATCAGACCATACATCAAGCCAATCATGGAAAACCATTCCCCGAGCAAGATATTTGCATACAACCCAAGCAATGACCCGATGAATAAAACTATGCCAATAACCGTTCGATCAAGGTTAGTCGTTCGCTGCGGTTGAGTAATTTTAGATACCGGGAACACCTGGTCGACGAAATACTTGTAAACGACGTCGTTGCGCGGCGGGCACGAGACCCAAAAATCGTAGACGCGATCCCGGGTGTAGACACGCAATGAAGACTGCATGAGAAAGATCAAGACAACGAGGGCAGTACCATCGCTTATCGCGGTCATCAACATCATCACCGGGAGCGTGTTTGACGTGCTACGGGGCAAATTAAAGAGTCCGCCACCGTATTGGATGATCGTGGTTATGAAGAAGATGAGAGCCACAATCCACCACGCTTTTGGCCCGATGCGATGGCGCTGGTAGACAATTCGCGTCACGGGGGAGACCTCGTAAGTCCACTTGTATGAAAACCACTTGCCTGTCGCGACGAAGGAGCCGCTCCCTGCATCGAACGTGAACTCGTACTTGATGATGGAAAGGAGAAAATAAAGCACGAGAATGCCCCCGATGACCAGGATGGGCATGCCTATCAACCAGAAAAAACTCGGGCCACCGGGAATCAATGCCATGCCTGTACCAGTGTACGTGCCGAAAATGTCGCCGATGTAATACCCCAGGTAATGCAAATCAAGGAGACCGGTCACGATGAAGATCGCGGCGGCAAGCAAGCGACTCCAATGAACTGATAGAAACATGACGCCAGTTTTTGCTAGGGGCGTCGTGGCAGGTTGCATTTCGTCAGCCGGTTCTTCGGTCATCGGTCATCATTTCCTCGTTCTTCACAAGTATCCAAACACTCGCAAGATGTAATACGGCAGCAAGAAGCTCGTCCCCGGGGACTCGTGGATGGATGTCGGCGAGCTGCGGCCAGCACCACCCGCGCTGTCGAAGGGATCGTCTCCCCAAATGAAATCTGAACAGCCCATCATGTCAGCCACGAGTGGTTTCACGTAATGAGGGCTCAGCCGGAAGATGCCATTGATCAACTTATCGCTTGCCCACCGCGTGAACGTCGGATTCGTGATGGTCCAATTTTGACCCAATGGATCTCGATCTGATCGCGAAATCGACCGGTTCTTTCCCCCGTACGTGTCATCCATCGGGCACCACCCCGACGTGTTGAACCGCCAGAGCTCGTCAAGCACGTCCCACCGGATCAAGGAAAGATTGTAGCTGGTCGATGGCGTGGAACGAAGCTTGTTCATAGCCAGGAAAATCGCGTTGAAATACGCGTTACGTTGGCCTTGGAAGATCGGGTAAGCCGCTTTCTCGTAATTGGCAATGAACTTGTCAAGGAAAGCTTGATCGTTTTCCGCGAGGATCAGCGCCAAGATCAAGTCATGCCCGAACCCGTAACCATAATACGCCGTGATGCAGCCGCTCGGATCGACGAACGGCGTTGCTGTAATCCCGTAATCGTTCACGGTGAATTGCGTGTAGAGTTGCTTGTAATGCAGGTTATCTGGATATGCCAGGGTGGCAAGTTTCATGACCAGCAATTTCCATTCTGCGGTGTTGATGATCGGATTCAGGTTCACGCCGTTCGGGGTGCCGTCGCCATTCAATTCTTGCCAGTTCGTGCGGATAAATCCCTCGACGAGCTGGCCGATGATGAGGCGGGTGAGATTCACGACGTATGAATCGTCCTTCACGAATCGTTCCATTGCCGAGATGCCGAGAAAATACCCGCCGAGCTCGTCCCTCGACGTGTCCAGGCGACAACGCCAGTCACTATACGGCCCCGTGCCATTAAAATTCATCGAATCGTTGTTAAACATCCACGTGAAATTGCCGTTCGATCGTTCCCCTGGCGGCGCGTAGTACCGGGCGACCGTGTTCGTAAAACCAGGGCCAAGCCCGCCATTCGGCACCGCGATTTGCATGCTCAAGCCAGTTATCAAATCATGAACCAGGGCGCGCGCAGCATCCTTCTCAGCCGAGCCGTTTGCTGCAAGATAATAATGCATTGCTGCAACGGCGGCGGTTTTCCCGGTCCAGAGAGCGCCATTATCGGTCGCATCGTAACTGATCACGTTGCCATGCAAATCGAACCGGGTCATGATCGTGAGGTTAAGGGGAATATGGTACTCGATCAACCGGCTCTCGTACACGCGCGCCATGACGGGAAATTCGGTTGCGTTGATTGACGCGAGGGGATAGAAATCGCGGGAATCCACCTTGAGATTGTACGTGTACGATTCAAGATCATGCATGCCATAAAGCACGTAACCACCTACGGTTGCGATGATCACGATAGGAAGCAAAATGAACATGGCTTTCAGCCCACGACCACGGGCCACGAGTCTTTGAACATGCATCGACGGAAGTGAATTCCAGCTTGCATAAATATCTGCGTGATAGTTCCCGTGGCATCCCAATCCAATTCTAGCGCAAAAGATTGCACTATTACTCGCGTGAAAAAAAGCAAATGCAATACATCCAAGTACAATGCTTCAATCTTGATCCTTGCGATGGAATTTTAGCAGAGCAGATTTTTGATGTCGTCAAAAACCGGAACGGTCAAGTGGTTCAACAGGAAAAAGGGTTTCGGATTTATCACCCCGGATGATAATTCCAGTGATGTTTTCTTACATGTATCAGCACTAGAAAACGTGAATGAACAAAAAATAGATGCCGGCGTACGCATGGCGTTTTTCATCGAACAGGGAGATAAAGGTTTGAACGCGGTCAATGCCACGCTCGTCGATTCACGAAACGACAAGAAACCTGAAAAAAAAGCAGAAGTACAACGAAAACAATCTACCACGCCGAAACGCCAACGAAAATCATCCGATAGTTCACGCCCCGCCAAGAAACAAGAAAGGTTAGAGACCTCCGCTATTGAAGTGCCCGCAAGACTGCCACGTAGCGAATTACCTGGTGATGCAGGCACTTTTACCGATCTTGGCTTGATCCCGACCTTGTTACAAGCAGTCCAGGATGCCGGCTATGTCGAGCCAACGCCCATACAAACCAAGGCCATCCCCCACGTGCTCGCCGGGAAAGACCTCCTTGGCTGCGCGCAAACGGGCACGGGAAAAACAGCCGCGTTTGCATTGCCTATCTTGCAACGCTTAACAAATAAAAATGATGCGTCGCAAGATCAGAAAACAAGCCGAAAACAAGCCCAACGGCGCGTGATACGTGCCTTGATCCTCGCCCCCACGCGAGAACTTGCCATACAAATCGGGGATAGCTTTACCACCTATGGAAAATACACCGGCTTGAAAAATTGCGTGGTGTTCGGCGGCGTCGGGCAGGATCCGCAAGTGAAAGCATTGGAGCATGGTATTGACATCCTCGTTGCCACGCCTGGCCGACTTCTTGACTTGATCGGCCAGAAATACATCAATCTCGATCACGTGGAAGTCCTTGTCCTTGACGAGGCTGATCGGATGCTTGACATGGGTTTCATCCATGATGTCAACCGCATCATCAAGCTCGTGCCGGCACGTCGCCAAGGCTTACTCTTCTCGGCGACGATTCCCAAGGAGATCGTGACCCTCGCAAAAAGCTTTCTCGTGAAACCTGTCCAGATCACGATTGCCCCCGATCAACCAACGCTCGATACCATCAAGCAATCCTTGTATTACGTTTCTCGAAAGAAAAAGGGTTTGTTGCTCGTCGATTTGCTCAAGCAAAGTGATGTGTTCACCCGTACCTTGGTATTCACGCGCACCAAGCACGAGGCAAATCGTGTTGTCAAAATATTGATGCGCGAGGGCATTTCGGCTATGCCGATTCATGGCAACAAGTCACAAACCGCCCGCCAGAAAGCCCTCGGTGATTTCAAGGATGGCACCATTCGAGTGCTGGTAGCAACCGACGTTGCATCGCGGGGCATCGACGTCGACGACATCTCGCACGTCATCCAATATGATTTGCCAAACGTGCCCGAAACCTACGTTCACAGGATGGGGCGAACTGGACGGATGGGCGTGGCAGGGATCTCGATTGCATTCTGCGACGAAACGGAAAAGCAATGCTTGATTGATATCGAAAAATTCATTCGAACGCGCGTTCCTGTCATAAAAAATCATCCGTTCAAGGATTGAATGAATTTAATACAACTCTTTTTCGAACGACCTTTAAATAAAAAATTGGAAAAAATAATATCGCGGCGTGGTTAATGCTTCGCCACGAACGTGTCACGTTTTTTCAAGATGACAGTTACCGTGCCGAAGCACGCGAGGATCGCAAGCCACGTCCCATCAATTCCCGGAATACCAGGTGGCCCAGGTACATTTGCAACGACACCCACCACGCAGTTGGAAATTCGCGAGCTACCGTACGAGTTCGAGGCAACGACCACGTAATAATACATGCCGCTTGCCAATCCCGTGTCGGTTGCCGATGTCGAGGTGAAATTACCGACCAAGATAACGGAGCTATTCAGCACCGTGATTATCGACGTGTACCGGTAAAGCTGGTAGGAAGTTGCCCCGATGCTGGCACTCCAAGTCAACGACAGCGTGCCATCCGTGCTCGATGCCGGGGTCGGAGCATTTATTGTTGGCGGGAGGGGAGAGTAGCTATATTTGACGATGAATGCGCCGAAATTAAAGGAGGATCCCACCATAAATATATTTCCATCTTTGTCCAACGCTATCCCGTAACCCTCTTCATCGCTATTATTATATCCCCACGTGAGATTCCAGAACAATGTCCCGCTCGGCGAATATTTGTAGAGAATTACTTCTTCTTTTATCGATCCGGCGTTATCCTCATATCCTGTTACGTATGAGTTGCCTCTTGAATCTACTGCGACAGCGTAACCATTTTCATCAAAACCTCCGTTTGTCCAGGTCGTGTTCCATAGGAGGTTACCGCTGGCTGAAAACTTGGCGATGTAAGCAGGATCGGGGGATCCAGTATAACCCGTTATGAAAGCATTCCCGCCCGCGTCAACAGCGATACCATTCGCTCCGACAGAGTTCGCCTTGTTGCCCCACGTTCGATTCCAAAGCAACGCGCCACCGGCTGAATATTTTGCAATGAACGCTAGACCGTTGGACGCTCCAAAACTATAGGTATAGCCGCAAATATAGAATTCACCGCTCCTGTCGACGGCGATGCCTTCACCATAATCATTACCTGAACCACCCCATGTCCTGTTCCAAAGTTGCATCCCGCTGGCAGAATACTTCACGATGAATGCGTCGAAACCTCCCGCGCCGAAGCTATTAGTGGAGCCGACGATGTAAGCCTCTCCATTCTTGGTTGCGGCGATACCATGAGCCGCACTCATCTTGCTACCACCCCATGTGCGGTTCCACAACATTGTCCCGCCCGCCGTGTACTTGGCAAGAAACGCTTTATCGTATCCCCCCGTTCCCAAACTCCACGTGTCGCCAGCAAGAAATACATTTCCATTTCTGTCCACGGCGACACCAGTACCTCCATCCTCGGAAGATCCCCACGTCTTGTTCCATAACAGCGTGCCACTTGATGAAAATTTTTCAAGGAACGCACCAAAATTATTACTCCCGGCAATGTAGGAATTTCCGTTCGCATCCACGGTAACGCCGTTGGCAGAGCCACCGTGCGTGCTGTCCCATGTGCTGTTCCAGGCTTGCTGCGGGGGGCTCTCGGGTGATTGAGGCGAAATCAGTACCTCGCCACTCACGCAATTGGAGAGTGGCGATGTTCCAGTCCCGTTCGATGCCGACACCACGTAGTAATAGGTCCCATTGTCCGTTTCCGTGTCATTTCCCGCGGTTGACGCGAAGGAATCAACAAGGTTCACCGAAGCATTCAACGTCGTGATTATACTGTTGTAACTGTATAACCGGTAGGATGTTGCCCCGTTGCTAGGGGTCCACGAGAATGATAACGTGCCGCTCGTGCTGGGATTCGGTGTTGGCGCGTTCAAGTGTGGGGCAACCAGTGCCGTGAATGGCCAGCGCACGAGCGGGTGGTTATCCGCGTCCAATAGTCCCCTGTGGTTCTTGCTATCATACCCGGATTGGGACGTGATGTTATAGATCGTGTCCCACGTGACGCCATTGCTCGTCGATGTTCCGGGATTTACTGTCGTGTAATCACCCCAGAAATTCCCGACGGTGCCGTTGTCCCACTTGTTCAAGACATGCGGCGGCCCATAGTAATCAAAATCCATGATGATTGCTTCATGACCATCAAATAAGAGCCCACCATCGTTGATCGTTTCATTGGAAAACCGGTTATAGACGATGAGATTGCCCCTGCATTCGGTGTTGATGACGAGCCCGTAGGAATAATCATGGGATGCATCATTCCATTCAATCGTGTTATTGTAAGTGCCATTCTCTGCAGCCATTATACTAATGCCGAATGAACCCGATCGTGAAAAATTATTCCCGATGATGTTATTGCGATATCCGTATAGAGAGAGACCACCGCCATTGCTGTACGTTACATTATTCGCCTGGATCAGGGAATCATTGAGATTGTTCGAGGCGGCCACGGAAATGCCACCATTGTCATCATAGGCAATGTGATTCGCGATGATTGTCAGATTGTGGCTAGTGTCAATAGTTATGCCATTGCCACCATGCATGAATTGGTTGCCGCGAATCAAGGTGTCATTCGTTTGAAACTCGTCCACGTTACTACCTAAGTTCGCTGACACGTTATTAGCATTGATCGTGATGAATGTAGACTTGTTGAGCACGATACCATAGAAGTTGTTGAAAATGTGGCAGCCGGTAATGTTCACGTGGGAACAATTTTCCAGGTATAAGCCAGCCATCGCGTCCTCGTACCCCGTGTTGCCAGAGGTCGAGAACGTGCAATTCTTGAACGTCACGTATTTATTCGTGTTCCGAAGCAGAAAACACGTGCCAACGCTAGACGCGTTAATGATCTTGTCTTGGATCAGGTAAGGTGATGACGATGTGCCACTTCCCGTACCGTGTGTTGAACAAAATGTGGCAAGTGCGCTATTTCCATCGACGGCTTGCGGTGAAAGTGTCTCAGGCGTTGCTGAGACGGTCCGGATGCTATTGATTGCGAAAAATATCCCCGCCAAGCACGTGCTCAAGGCGATGATGCAAAATAATTCCATCGATTGCATTTTTTTATTGTTTATTCGTTTCATGAATATCTACCATTTGATATAAAGAGATATCATCGGCCATGCACCCGTGGAGCACGAACGCTGAAAATCGCGCCACGCGATCCCTGGCTGGAGCCGGATACATGAAACCATGTTGCTCGAGAGCTTGCAATCAATCCACATTCAAAGACCTTGCGAATAACCAATCAGATTCAACCGGATTCCATCAAAAACATAATATTTCAATTTTAACGGGCATCTTTTTATTGCCACCGGATGCGATAAGAACACGATTGTTTCCAGACACCTCTCAAGAAACAAGAATCAAGAAAAAATCGTGAGTACATGACAAGAAAATCCATCGATGTTCCATCAGAAACGACATTTTACGTCCGGATACTCGCCATCACGTGTGCCATTTGCGGAGGCACGTGGTCGTTCGGACTCGCGAGCATGATGTGGCAGCACCCGAACATCTTCACTGTGGAGCCGTGGTACGAGCTCGCGATTGGCGTGCTCGTGTGCGCCGGGTCCGCATATGGCTACCTCTTGAGCGATCACCGCGTGTCGGCGATCATCTTGACCCCTGTTGGAGTGTTCATCATCGCGGAAATGATTTACAACGTGTATCTTGCCAATTTCCGCGCGTTCGGAGCCTGGGAATTTTTTGCGGTCATTCAAACCATATACGGGCTCGTGATCCTCGCAGGCGCTGCCGTGCTCATAATTCACATCATACGGGTTTCGATTTACCGTTTTAAAATCACCATCGCTGCACCCGAGATGAGAGGACGGGACGTAGCGGGCCGTCACTTGCGAAAATTCAAGCCTTTGCACGTCGTGCTCTTGATTGCCATCGTCGGTAGTGGCGTGATCTCCCAGGCGCTGAGCAACAACTGGTTCATTCCCCAAAATGCATCCGTGACACTCCATCCTGGAAATTATGTTGCAAAGTTCCAGTTTTATGGATTAGCCACCTACATTAATTACAGCTCAGCCGAACGAAATGAATTGAACAATCTCGGCGTGCGTATCATCGCGGGGGTCACCGATTTCGTGAGCTACACGGACTATAAAAACGCCCCGTTCACGTGGTGGATGAACCTCACCGACTATAAGAAGACTACCGATTACCAGACCAAGCGGCAGAGGATCATCGACACGTTCATGCCATGGAAGGTCAACAATTACTCGAGAATCACGTTCTTGTACTGGCTTGGCGGGGTCCCGAGCGGATTGCCCACCGATTACTCCGTTTCAGACGGGTATTGGGGCGTCGGCGCCTTGATGCTCAACGCGTGGCTCACGGCGCAGGTCATCGTCGAAGCAAACTTGACAAATGTGGTTGGCTTTCACACGGATCAGGAAAGCGTAGATAAAAAATATCAACCGGTTGGTGGCGCCTTAAACCAGTCCTTCCAGGATCAGCGCAGCTTCGACCGGAGCGAGCAAGCCGCGGATAATTACCGGTCATTTTTCCAGCGCTTGCAATACGAGGAACAGACCAACCAGACCTGGATCAATTTCGACGGTAACATGAGCAAGCTCTATGGCGTCGACCACTTGCTATTCACGACGACGTACGGCGGCCCGACCGTCGTCGCTGGGCTTGGTGGGAAGGATGCATTGGTGAGCATGGACGTGTTCACCGAGGACGTCGTGAACACGGTTCCCTATGATCAATATCTTCCCATGCTGTACAATCAAGGCCAATTCCCGCCAGATCGTGCTCATTATGACTTATACATGCAGTTGCAGTGGTTGAAGACAACTTTAGGGGTGGATGGTTACTCCAATCCCGAGAACCGAATCGGTGTCTTGCTCGGTTGTATGGGTGGTAGAGGCAGCTTGTTCTTGCCAAATTACACGGGCCCTGAGTTCGTGAACGGCTCGGAACAACAAGTTACTGGCTTCGAGGTCATCGCGCGCCAGGTCGAGATCGCCAAGTGTTTCAATTGCTCGTGGATCTCGTTTTTCCCGTTCAACCCTTACTTGCCAGACATTTACGGCATCAATAGCACGTTCGGGGACACGTTTCTTGACCATTTGAACGCGACGGTCAACGGGGCGAATGCCACCAGGCCATTCCAGATCAAATTTTACCCGAGTGCAGGGGCTAGTGATACGGACCTAGCCCGAACCGTGTTCATGTCGGACGCGTGGGCGTGGTTCTACCTTGCCGGGTTGATCGTGGCAATAGCGTTGCCCTGCGTGCACGCCGTGATTGCCAAGCGCCGTTCAGCGGCACATTGAATGTTTTGGTTGAACATTTCCTTAATATTTTTTTTGCTGGATGCAACTTCATTTTCACAAGGGAATTTAGTTGTGATACTCCCTAAGTTGAATAACGCTTTTAGCAAATGACAAAGTGATTTGATGGAAATTGTTCCCGGAATACATTGGATACAAGGCATCATTGGAAACGTCTATGTTCACGGCGATGCGGAGCTTACCTTAATAGACACCGGTATGGCAAAAAACGCCAAGAAAATTTTGAAGTATATAGAAACCACGATGCACCGCCTACTTGCTGATGTAAAAACGATCGTGATTACCCACGCGGATATGGATCACGTCGGAAACCTGGCAGCCATGAAGAACGTGACGGGCGCAATCGTGACCTCCCATTCCATCGAGGCCGAGTACGTCGCGGGCAGGCGCATCAAGTCCACGGCGAAGCTTCCCTTTCTTCTCAAGCTCATGAGGCCGTTGATGAAAGGTATGATGAATTTTCCCCGCGTCGAGGTTGACCGGACTCTCGAACAAGATGACATCATTGGCCGCTTGCAAGTGCTGTTCACGCCGGGCCATTCGCCGGGAAGCATCGCGCTGTACGATCCCGTGCGAAAGGCACTGTTCAGCGGTGACACCATCTTGACGGACAGGAAAGGCAACGTGTTTGGACCGCGGAACCGGTTCACGCCGGACATCAATCAAGCGTGGCAAAGTGCAGAGTCATTAAAAGTACTCGATGTCGAGGTATTACTTCCAGGACACGGGACTCCTTTGACCGAAAACGTGAAGGAAAAACTGCAAGCATTGTCGAAACCGGGAGCAAAATAATTTCGCAATGGCTTCTGATGTTTTTTTTTCAGAGGCTTTTTGTCCAGGCGAGAAAATCCTTCCGCTTGCTGAAAAACAATGTTCTTATAAATGTGCGAAAAGAAATACCATCGTGTTGTTGAAAAGCCACGATTATAGCTCATTTGGAAATCGCGCAAATGTGCCATCGCGGCCAACGACATCAAGAAGAGTGACGAAGGAGAAGGATTTACATGTGCGCATGGACAATGAGCAAGGCTACGTGCACAGTTTGTGGCAAGCCTACGGTTGGATCGACAATGAAGACCGCTGCTAACACGTGCGCTTCGTGCCTAGGTGTGATCTGCAGGAATCATTTCTCGGGGCTACCGAAAAGCACATGTGGCGTGCCATTTGCGTGTAATAGGTGCCTTGAAAAGCTACCAGCTGAAACGAAGGAAAAATTTAAGCGCAAAATGCACGGGATGGTAGTAGGATTATATGTCATGATTATCATCGGTTTGGCACTAGCATTCACCGGGCTCATCATCGTGATGAGTGTTGCTTATACATTTGCCAATTATACATTAGGGTTTTCTGCCGTGCTTTCCACGTTGTATATTGGCTTAGGTATCGCATTCGGGGGAATACCTTTCGTGTGCATTGGCATGGGGATGCAGTTTGGCATGCGGGCCAAGGCAAGGAAAGTGTTCGGCATCAAAAAATGACGTGGCACGGGCCGTGCATTTCACTAAAAAATCTTCTTCATTATCGTGAATATAATCTGTTTTTTTCAACAGTTTTTATCATTTTTAATCTCAAATGCTTGAAAGAGCGAAGGCCTAAATGTCGAGCATCTCCTTGATGACCGGCGCCAGTTTCTCGGCATACCGGTAGAACCCGCCTTGGTGGGGGTGCACGCGGTCGATCGTGAAATCGAACCCCGCAGGCCCCTTGATGATGTCCCAGCCATCCACGTACCATAGCTTGTCGTTTCCTGCCGCAATTTCTGCATCGTAGACGCGCTTGATCTCCTCGCGAATGATGTCCAGGTTCTCCGGCATTGATGTATCGAGCTTTACCCCGGCATCTTGCAAGTTCACGAGGAGTACGGGGACGTCCGGATGTGCTTCTTTAATATTTTGGAGCAATGGATGGTATCGCTCGTGGATCAAGCCTACCTCTTGCGGTGAACAGAGATTGATTCCCCAATCGAGAACATATGCGGCCACGTTCGGGATGCTGGCCAGCAATTCTGCGACAGCCAGCTCACCCTTGCCCGCCCCGCCAAAGCCCAGGTTGATGAAGTCGACGTTCAAGGCGCGAGCGATGAGCGCGGGGTAGATGAGTCCGGGGCGGTCGGCGTTTGCCCCGTGGGTGATGGAGCTCCCATAAAAGACGACCGGGCTTGGAACGCTGTACTGCCGTGCGCATGGTGCAATGACAGGATCCTCGTTCCCACGACGTGATTCAACCGCCAATGCAATAAGTTTCACGGTGCTGCAAAACGGGAAATAAATCTCGTAATCATGTTCCAGGGACCCGTCGACATTCAGAAGTCCAAGATAGTGGGAGCTCGCGACGGGTGGCACGATTGAGTCGATGTATTCGCCGTCCGCGTACACGTCAAACCCGCAAGCCGCGAGTTGCGACATGCGCGGGTTGGTCGTCGGCATGAGATCCTCCACGTCAAGCACGATAACGTCGCAACATGCCGAGAACCGGATCCGGACGCCAGAGGTCATGATCGCCATGTTCCAGAGTCCCGGGTCGAGTCGTGGCTTGGCACTCGTCGGAAACCGGATGAATTCATGATCCTCGACCCCAAACCATGCCAGGCCGTGAACGAAGTCATTCAAGTCTCTCGCTGCATAGTCCATGGGTGATCCAAGGTTCCATCATATAAAATAGGACAAGCCGCCATCTACAAGCTCTTGATCCGCTCCACAAAAGTGGCAATGATGTCTTGCCAACCAGTTTCCAAGGGGCCTTGCATGCCATCGACCACGATGGGCTGGATATCTGGCATGGTTTTCTCCGTGCTCACGCGATCCAACAATTTCTTCCACTTGGGTGCAATGTTGTTCCACGAGAACTTGGGCGGCGTTTCCGGCGTGTTTTTCCCATGAGTGCACCACGCTGCCACTTTATTGACCTTAGCGTGCCTTGTTTTTTGCAATTTCGAGAATTTCGTTACCCAACCCTTGATGGTGAAAGAGATACATCCGGCTCGAAGTGGTCCTCCAAAGATGAGCATGTCCGCGTCGATGGCGTCTTTTGGTTTCACGGTTTTTGCGTGGTGCACGTGCACCTCGTTTCCATCATTGAACAGCGCAGCGATGGCCTCGGCAACTTGCTTGTTATTACCAAATTTGCTATCATAGACAATATAGATCTTCATGAAGAAGGAATGGCTAGCATCCTTTATACGAGAGATCGAGCCCGATTCTTGGCAAGAACGTGAAGGGAAAGACCCGGTAAACACTACCACGATGAGCAATCATATAAGGCCATGAACTGAACGGTTTCATAATAAACACCTATCACGCACGTGATTAGCACCGGTAAATGAATGCAGATGGCCCACGACGCATGAAAAGAGGATGATTCCATGTCGTATTATCAAGATCTTCGTTTAACCGAAGATAAGATAAAAGTATTGTATATCCTCAGCAAATACTCCGCTCGTGACGAGGCTCAAGGAAAGATCGTGTGGGCCAAGGAATTGACCTTGCTGGTTGCGGTGTTTCGCGTGTTGCGGCACGATCTCCCGTATCAAAAGCAGATCCTGACCATCAAATACGGCAACAAGAGCGACGCCGAAAAAGAAGCAGAAATCGAACCGCTCGAAAAAAACAAGATATTCGACATGTATCGATTTACCCCCATGTACCAGATGTACCAAGGAAACCGGCGGTTGATGAATGTTTGCCAGGACATGTTGGAGGATTTGGCCGACATGGTCAAGGATGGCTTGATCTTGAAGTTCAAGATCGGGACTGCAAAGTTTATTTTCGAGAACGCGTTCATCCTCACGCCACTCGGCTACGAAGTCCTCGAGGAATTCGCACCGAATCGCGATGAATCCGTGAAAACATGGAAAGACATCATTGATAACCGTTTAAATTGCGTGGAATGCCATGCCCCGGCGGATATAATTTTCTTGGAAAATAAAATCGGGTTTGTTTGCCAAAAATATGGATTGAAACATTTCGATCCATCCTTGATATTTAGCATGCAAGATGTTGATTACGAATCACGACCATTTTCGTTTTTCAACGAGAAGGAGGAGATCAAGGAATGATTGCCCCGCAATCTCATGGCAAGAATGAAAGCATTCGCATAAAACCGAGCGGTAAGGAAAAAGAAGAAATAGAAAGCCTTAACCGGGACATGGAATTACCCGCCGCGGCAATCAACGATATGGCCAAACTGCTACTCAAGAACGTGAAGATTGTCATCGCTGAATGGATACCGAGTGGCCCGAATTTCATCAACATGATTGCCGAGGAAATGGGTGGATTTCAGGGCCGTGAATGGATGTATATAACGCAAAAGGAGGATATGAACCCCTTTTCCAGCCGCATCGATGATTCATCCTTGAAAGAGGAGAAATTATCGATCACGAAGACGGATTTCCTCGGAAAGCAAGCCAGCGGGAAGCAAACCGTGGCGAGATCCGTGCGCGGTGGAAAGGCACAAGTCCGTGTGTTGCGTTGCCATCCGACAGATTATGCGGAATTCGAGGCATGCATGTTCTACGAGGAGCTATCCATTCAGAAAGAAGCGGTCAACATATTCGTGGATAAAAATGGCTTATTTGTCTACTCTGCTGAAATAAAGAAAGTCAAGATGGGGGAAATCGTTGCGGAGGAATGGATCCCCGTGTTCATGCTGGCGCGCGTGATCCCGGATTTGATCGAGGACACGACACCTCTTTCCGAAGGGTTACTGGGAAAGTACCAGAAGGACATGTTGAATTCCGTGTTTGAAGGGTTCAAGGAACGAAACAAATTTGTCATGATAATTGCCGATGAAATTGATCCGGTCAGGATCTGCGAGGAGGATAGAAAATCAGCTTGTTGCCATGACGTGCACGAGCTCTTGAAAGAAGAAACCGCTCGAAAAGCCATTCTCGAGTTGGTGGACATGCTTCCGGATCAAGGCATTGTTGAAATCGGCGGTAAAGGAAGCGGTCGCTTCATGATCAACGGCACGAGAGCTTCCATCTTGATCGACCCCGATTTTTCCGCTTACAAGGATCTGCTCAAGTTACCGCTGATCTGCAAGGCACTAGGCTTTTTCCTCAAGGAGAGTTATGCTAAAATCTGGGTCTTGTGGAAGGAAATAACGACGATGGGGCAAGATACCTTGAAAAAATTGAAACGCCAAAACCGGCTCGATATAAACGCTGCTATCAAGACCCAGGAAATTATTGCCGAGCACGTTGCGAAAATCACGTTGATCAACGACATCATAAATTATGTCTTGTTGTCGTGTGATGTAATTGAAAAACAATTCGATCTCCTGAACAAGGATATCGGATGCCTTCCCCCGGAGGATAAATTAGATGAATTAATCAACGAATTCACTTTCGCGACCTCGATCGATGTCTTGAAAAACCGTGCAACCGTTCAAAATAACCTCACGAAAAACTTGCAGGATGAGGCTAATGGAGCATCAGGCTTGCTCAACACCATGGTTAACAACGAACTAATAAGGCAAACTAGGTTCACGACCTATATTGCATTGGTCCTGGCCATAGGCAGCATCATCGTGACGCTCTACACGATAAGCTCGTTTTCATCTGACGTCTTGATAATTATGACCGAGTTCATGGCAATTGTCGCCATCTTGATCGTGTTTTTCATCGCTGGAAGGAAAACTCTGGCAGCACTCCACGCTAAAAAGAAATTCCAAAATAGACCCGGCTCAAACCGAGAAATTAAAAAATTATAACGATGAATAGCGTCCATCATGTCTCGTATTGTTTCTTGATATCCTGGCAAACCCTATCGTTGAACGAAAAATCTTGGGTTTTATTTTTTTGGAAGACTTCATTTCAGCCATACAATATAACCAAGAGCAATTTTTACGATTAAGTGTAAAAGATACTTTTCGCTAGACTTTTTTTCATCCGATCTCCGACGGATTTGACGATGGAGGGAACTTTTCGCTCGAACTCTCTAAGCATAAAACCACGAGTCGAGTACTTTTTGCGCGAATTTGTTTATTCGGATACTTTTAACTCGAACTTTTTTACACGAATTCTTTACACGATGATCTAATGATCATCCCGACCACAAAGGGAGGTGCCATCTCGAATTCGAATTCCACGATTTTTTGCCGGATTAACGCGCGTTCGAGCAAATTAATGCCCTATTTTAATATTCGACATGGAATGAATGAATTGTTGATGAGGTCCGCATCAAATGTGATGAACTCCGAAGCACCATGAATTAATGCCGATGCAATATGAATGGCATCACGAGGTTTCAGTGACGATGCTTCGATCAAATCTTGTGCCTTCTTGACAATATCCTTGGTTACATTCAAAAATTGCAGCCAAGGAAAATCCAGAAATTCCAGGCCTTGTTGCCGGGCATCTTCAAGTGTCAATTCCTTTCTCACAACCCATACGAGCTCATCCCACGTGAGCAGAGATGTGCAGGCGTTGACTTGCCGATCTTTCACTTGCTCTAGAAATTGCCTTGCGACAAGGGCTTGGGGGATTAATTGCGGATCATATAAAATGTAATTCAAGAAAACATAGGTATCGATGTATACAAGGCCTGATGTACTTGAATCTTGAGCAATCATTGGTATTCTTCTTCAATAATTTTTTTAATATCCACGAGCTTGGTTAATTTTCTCGATGTGTTTCCGAATCGATCAAAATACGTTTCTGGCTTGTTAGCGGGCTTGATTTTCACTTCATCACCTGTTACTTCCAAGATCACCTCACTGCCGGGTTTCACGCCAAGCATCTCCCTAATATCCTTTGGAAGCACGATCTGCCCTTTCGGACCGAGTCTTCTTTTCACTTGCATATGAATAACCATGGTATAACCCATATTTATACTTGGTGAGCATGGTAAGTTATACAAGGAAATTTTTCCGCGGTTCTGGATATCCATAGTACTTGAGGGCTTATTCTCAAGAATTATCGAGAAAACTAAAGCGAGGTTACTCTCGGAAGAGGACATCGATAAATAAATTCCCAGCCCAGGACGGACAATATCCCAGTCCAGGAAGCAGACCAATTCAAGAATTCTTTTAACTTTCTTTGACGACTTTAAGATCTCTTGAAAAGCTTCAAACTGAAACGTTACCAGCTCTGCCAGGGTCGAGACAATCGCCGTCGGATTCCCCACCGGGAGTGGAATGAGAAAGATGCTTTTCTGATGGTCGAACATCGCCATACCGAATATTTTCTACGTGTTGTTTAGCAAGTGCCGGATGATGGTTAACAAGTACGAGCTCTCCCCCTCCCCGGGAACAAAGGCCATGAACATGTATCGTAAACCTTGGGCTGGGGAACCCCGCTTTGCGCAGTAATGCCTGGCGCGTCGTGACTCTTGAATTTGATGATGGCGAGGAGGGCCTGCGCCTCGTAGTGGAGGGATGGCCTGCGCCTCGTAGTGGACTTTTATGTAAAGAATTTCCCTCGAAAAGCACTCCATTTTTGAGTGCCATGTACCTCAGTTTAGGGTAGTGGGCATCAATTTTTCGGGTCACAAGTATCCTTTACCAGTTCCTCGAATTTTGCTCTGGATCAAGAGAGTTCGAGCATTAAGTCTCTTTTACATTAAGCAAGCATGATTTTCAAGGCTCTAAGATTCCGTACCGTATTGTCCCATCCATCCTTCTTGCCCATGTGCGTTTCTATGCTCCAATAAGAGTCGTAACCATTTTCGATGAACCGCTTGATGATGTCGGGCCATCCAACCTCGCCGTCGCCGGTGATGCACCACGCGGTCTTGTATGGTTCTTGACTTTGCACGACTGCATCCTTAACGTGAACATAAGCCGTGATATCCTTGACGATGTCAAAGACCTCATCCGTGAAGACGTCGCCAGCGGCGAACAGATTTCCCGGGTCAAGAAGAAGTTTGCAGTGATCGGAATGCACGGCACTAAATGCTTTCTGGATCGACTCGATGGTTGAAACGGTGCAACCGGCTTCGTTTTCGATGATGATGGTCTTGTCATGGGCTTCTGCCTTCGCCGTGATGTCCTTGACACCTTGAACCCAATCACCCCATGCCTCATCGGGGATGAAAGCAATCTTGCTGAAACCGAACGCCCGGATGAACGGCGCGCCCAGCTCGACAGCGGCAGCAATGCAATTGTCAGCCATGCGCATCTGATATTCCTTGACAGGCGTACCGTCTTTCATGAGCTCGGGTTCGTCGTCTGGTCCCCACCATGGTACTTTCAAGAGCCCACCGGAGATGCTTGACACGGATAACCCGTTTTCCCGCAATATGTTCTTGAGCTCGTCCAGGTCAATCGCGTCGATATTGAAAACATTTTTTACCCACACGTTGCGAAGCTCGACGTTTTCGAATCCTTCGGATGCCAACCAGGATGCCACTTTCTCGAAATCGGGTTCACCGAATTCATCCGTTAATACGGATATCTTTTGTCCCATGGTAAGACCATATAACGTGCTGCTTTATAGGTGCATGTTTCGTGTTATGAATAGAAAAGCCTTGGAAAGTATCCAAGACTCCTTGTGCCGTGAGTTTTGATGGATTACCCCGATCTCCCCGATCCAGTATTGAACCAAGCTTTTTTCGAGATGCTTTCGAGGAGTGAAACGCCGTGCATCCTGGTGCACGAGGGTACCATCGAATGGATGAACGACGCCGTCGAGCAGCTGACTGGTTTCGATAAGAACGATATACTCGGCCACTTCCCGAAGGAGTTCGGTGAAATGATAAACCAGGTGGATTCTCATTCCATCGATATTGACGAAGTCCGCCGTGAAGTCATAGCGGAACAGAAAAACGTCTCTGATGCTTTAATGTTTAAAACCACTACCAAGGAAGGTGAAATCCGGTGGCTGAAGTTCGAGGTATATCCCTTTTTACACGACAAAGATCATTATAGCGTCATCATGCTCCAGGACATCACGGCGTTCAAGGAGAAGGAAGAAAAACTGCAGCTGCTCATGAACTTGAGCATCGTCGCGTTCGCGATCGAGCAAGATGGTTCGATCATGTATATCAATCCTGCATTTACCAGCATCATGGGTTATACGGAGGATGATGTCAAGTTATGGGCACCTTACCAGTTCTTTAGTTATGTTCACGGTGAAGACAAGCCTGTAGTTGACGAATGGATACATACATTGGTTGAAAACAAGGATCAAGGAGGCATCACCCACTCTTTTTTCAGGGTGAAAATTAAATCAGGCAAGGTTCGATGGATCGAGATCTTCGTGGAAAGGGGATATTACAATGGCATGGCAGCTCGTGTCGTGATCATTTTTGACGTGACAGAAAAGCACATGCTGGAACAACGATTGGTTGAATCGGACGAACAATTTCGCGTCATTGCACAGCAATCGTCTCTTGGAATCGCAATCATCCAGGATGGCAAGTTTGCTTTCGTCAATGAAATGGTAGCGGGAATTCTCGGGCAATCGGCAACGGAATTGTCAAACGCAGCCGTTATTGATTATTTCGACGTGCTTCCCGAGCAGATGCGCATAGACATCGAGAATCGTTACCGCGAACACATGCTCGGACACGTGACGGGTGATGGCAATTATGTTATTCATGTCCCAGTAGCAGATGGACGCAAACTTTACGAGGTAGCAACGAAAAACATCATTATCAGCGATCGAATCGCGATTATGTTTACAGTCCACGATGTCACTGGATTATTCGAGGCACAACAAGAGCTGAAGGAATCCGAGGAAAAATTTAGGACCATCGCCGAGCGATCCATCGTCGGCATCATCTTGGTGCAAGACGGACTCGTAAAATATGTCAACGAGCAATCATCACGTGTTTACGGGTACCCGGTTCAAGAGATACTCGGGTGGTCATCCCAGCACTTGTCCATGAAAGTGCATCCTGCCGATCGACCGAGCATCGGCCAGTTCTTTGATGACCGGAATGATCGTCCAGGGGACACCGCTCACGAGGCAATATTCAAGATAATGACGAAATCCGGTGACACGAGATGGATCCAGGCGCATAATAGCAGCGTGCCCTATCAAGGGCGAAATGCTGAGATGATTATCATCAGCGATATCACGGAAAAGAAAGAAAGCGAGCTCGCCATCGCGCAATCGGAATTCAAATATCGCCAGTTATTCGAGGAATCCGCCGATGGAATATTACTGATAGATAATAAAGGAAAGTTTCTCGAATGCAATTCCACGGCGGAAAAGCTCTTGAATCTTAGCAAGAATGAAATCATAGGCAAAAATTACAAGGATTTCCAGCAATATCTTATAACCGATCTCTCGTTTTTTAGAACCTACTTGAAAAAAGTGAACCAGGGACAAGCAACTGAACCGTTCGAACTCGAAGCTATTTCAGGTAGTCGAGGGCCCATGTGGCTCCGGGGAAGCACCACGCGCATCAATTATGGGAAAGAGCGCGCGAACCAGCTGATCCTTCACGACATTACGGAAAAAAAGAATCTTGAAAGCATGCTCCAGCAAGAAAACGAAAAATTACGACATTTGGACAACATGCGCAAGAATTTCATTTTTACTGCCACGCACGAACTTAAAACGCCCCTTGTATCCATTTATGGTGCTTCAGATTTTCTCATGAGCATGATGCCCGAAACTCTCGATCCAAACATAAGGAACCTCATCACCATCATCCATAAGGGTGCCGAACGCCTCAAGGCACTCGTCGATAACATGCTCGATTCGTCTCGCATGGACACTGGTAATTTCAATATCATCTCGGAAGAAATCGACATGGTTGAGGTCGTGAACCAGGCTGTGGCAAGCCTCGATTACCTCGTTCAAGTATCGGGACAAGAAATCATCCTGGATATGCCCGAGTCTTTGCTTGCGAAAGGCGACAAGTTACGCCTGGAACAGGTCGTAACAAACTTGGTTTCGAATGCCATCAAGAACACGCAGAAGGGCGGGTGCATAAAAATCCTTCTCTCGCAAGATGTGCTCGACGTGAATTTCTCGATAACGGACAATGGCGTTGGCTTGACCAAGGATGAAATGGATGTTTTGTTCACCCAATTCGGAAAACTCGAACGCACTGATTTGAACACCGCGGTGAATATCCAAGGTTCGGGGCTCGGCTTGTTCATCTCGAAAAACATCATCGAAATGCACCAAGGCAAGATTTGGGCGGAGTCTGAGGGTAGAAACAAGGGCAGCACCTTCTATTTCTCTTTTCCGGTGGGAATCCAGTGACACCAGCGAAGAAAAAAAAGCCAACGAGCAGGGCATTCGGCAAGGATCTCGCCGGCATTTACAAGGTCGTCAACCTGGTCCACCGGTTTCGCATATACCGATTGTTTCGTTTCGTGCCGTCCAGCGTCATCATTGGATTTGCTCATTTTTTCTCGAAATTCGTGTATGGCCGTTCGAAAAAGATGAATGATCGCGTGCAACACGACATTCAAGCCTTCTCGGGCAAACAGTATAGCGCGGCTTTTAATCGGCGATTAGCGGACATGGTATTCAAGAACCTGGGCATTCTCTTGTTCGACGTCATGCTAAAGGGGCCGAATTTCACGACCCATGATTACCGCCACGTCGTGCAGCTCGAAGATGATAAGTATCTGGTAGATGCAATGACCCAGGGAAAAGGCGTCATACTGGTCAGCCTGCACGTGGGAGAATTCTTCCATGAGGCGGGCAGCATCATCCTGGATCCACGTGGATATGAACTTTCCGTAGTCGCAAACATGGCCAACCAGCTCATCTTCGAACATCTCGTGCAGGTCCCCCAATTCAAACGTCTGCGGGTGATTGGAAGGGCTGGATTCAACGAAATAAGGGATCGTCTCGTGAAAGAGCTGCAAAAAAACCGGATGGTCCTCTTGATGCACGACATGGCAAGCGGGCATAACCTGAAAGTGCCCTTCCTACCCGGGATCAAGAAGTACCTCGTGAACGTGCCCCAGGGAGCCATCGCGCTTCACGAGATCACGGGTTCCCCAATCGTGCCCGTCGTGACGATTCCAGGCGAAAGATTTACCAGGTCCACGGTCAAGTTTTTCGATCCGGCACCCATTCTTGCAGTCTCGGAACGATATCGCAACAGTCCAGACAAGATTTACCACGGGTACATGAGCATCGCGATCAACGAGATCCTGTCGCCGTATCTCTTGAAATACTTGCATTGCTGGGAGGAGCTCGTCACGATGGGGTCTCGCACGTTTGATGTCAAGCTCTGGTTCGACAAGGGTGCTAGTCTGGGAAGCATGATCGAATCTGTAAAATCATGGTACACGGCCCAGGTCGATACCAGCTTCGAGCCCGGCCGGGATGACGATGCCTTGCTTGGATGGTTCGTGAATTCAATGAATAATTTGATGGAAAGCATCAAGCAAGAACCAAATTTCAAGGAATTTGCATTACAACATAAATCATTCATCAATCTCGGGGGCATGAATACGCGCGATCAGCTCGTGAAATTGTTGAAGACTATCAAGAGCTTGGCATCCCGGGCAAGCATTCCATTCGCGGCATTTTTCATCGATGATGCAATTCACCAAGTTAACCGATTTTGGTTGCCCTCAGTTGACATGGAATAATCCAAGCGAGTACTAGTGTTAATAACGGCGGGTATTGAAGATGGACGAGATAGACCCGTACCACGCTCGGTTCATTTTTCTATTATCGATCCAAGCCAAGTCATGGTTGCATTATCGAGCCGCGCGCACGAATGCACGACACGATGCACCTCGTGCATCAAGGTGCTTGTTTTATTCTGCTAATTCGTGTTTCGTGCTGCACACCTCTGCCACGCTTCGAGAATATTTTTAATAGGTCACTTGAACCTTTTATTTTATAACTTCGAAATCATTAATGAGAATTAAATTCGTGCCATTAGACTTGATCAAGTCATCGTGCGTGATTTTTACAAGAATGGCATTCCGGGTAAAATTTTCCTAGAAAAGATGAGAAAATGGATCCTGCCGATAGTTTCGTTCCAAGACACGTTTTTTTCACGCGAGGAGTAGGCCGCGACAAAAATAAATTGATTTCTTTTGAAAAAGCATTGAGAGCTGCTCGAATCCAGCCGTTCAACATCGTAAATGTATCGTCAATATTCCCGCCAAAAGCAATCGAAATCTCTATCGACGAGGGATTGAAACGATTAAAACCAGGGCAAATCGTCTTTTGCGTCATGGCTAGAAACGAGTCCGATGAGTATAATCGAATGGTCAGCGCATCGATCGGGTGCGCGAAACCCGCAGATTCGTCAAACTACGGTTACTTGTCCGAACATCACTCGTTCGGGCAACCAGAAACCGTGTCAGGTGATTATGCCGAGGACCTTGCTGCGGTCATGCTCGCAACCACGCTTGGCATTTCAAGCTTCGATATTGATCACGATTGGGACGCTCGGAAGAATGCGTTCATCATGAGCGGCAAGATCGTTGAAACCAAATCCATCACGGCAACGGCGGTAGTTGAAAAATACGAGGAATGGACATGCGTGGTTGCGTGTGCCGTGTTTACCGATTGAGGAAGTAATGGATGGAAAAGTATCTCCAAAAGAAAATCCAACCTTTCGATCCAAGCAAGGCCAAGACGGTCGAGGACGTGCTTGTCGGGTTGCAATCGTGCTCGTTCCAGGGACGAAATCTTGGGCAAGCACTTGAAATTCTCACCAACATGGTGGAGGACAAGTGTTTCCGTGTGCTCACTCTGGCTGGTGCGATGGTACCAGCGGGTATGGAAGAAATCATTTGCCAGCTCATCGAACGAAAAATCGTGAATACAATTGTATCCACCGGCGCAAATGTCATTCACAGCATCATGAACGCGTTGGATGACAAGGATAACCAAGTGCATTTCATAGGAACGCCGGATGTTGATGATCGAGACCTCTACGAGCACCAGATCGACCGCGTGTATGACACGTTCCTGCGTGAACCATCGTATTGGAAAGCCGAGGACTTTATCCTCGAGAAATTCATGGAGGAACACGATGAGGGAACGCAAGTTATTTTGACTCCTTCCGAGTTTTACGCGTGGCTCGCGAGCCACTTGCCAGGCCGTAGTTTCATCAAGGTTGCCGCTGACAACGGCGTACCCGTATTCAATCCCGCGTTCAGCGATAGTGATCTCGGTCTTGACGTATCTCGATACCGGAGATTCAGCGGCGTGAAGTTGCTCGTTGATGAAGTCGGCGATATCGAAAAATACGCGCAGGTACTCATGCAGCACGATTCGGCTGGCACGATCATACTCGGGGGTGGCGTGCCGAGAAACTGGGCACAGCAAATCTTTCCCTATCTCGAAAATATCGCACAACGAAAGGGCGTGGAAGAAACATCTGCGTTTACCGGCTTCAAGTATTCCGTTAGGTTCCACTCAGCCGTTCCTGATGATGGCGGCTTGAGTGGCTGCACGTTGTCAGAGGCTGTTTCATGGGGTAAATACCAGCCGGATGCCAAGATGGTATCCGTCTGGGCGGATTCCACGATTGTTTTCCCGATACTAATCACGGCACTCTTCGAGCGCATGGATCGCCTGGGCATCGAGGCGTGACCTTTTTTTCGTGAAGAAGTCATATAAGATATTCGATCAGAATGCCTTGCGGGACCGGGTGCTCCGAGCCACATATTATTTAATCTTTCAAGCTTGTAACTAGCTTGTAATGGAAACTGAAGTTGCGATCATAGGTGCCGGGCCCGCTGGTGCGCAGGCCGCAATCGACCTCGGACTCGCGGGTATCGACACCGTGCTCATCGATCCAAGCCCGGGTCTCCCGGAAGCCCCGGACGGCATCGTGACGATTCCCCGCCGGAGTTCCATCTTTGGAGAAGGTCCTTGTGGCCAACCGGCGGGAACTTCCGATTGGTTAGAAAAATCAGAGGCCCCGATCCACGACATGTTGATGGCGGGCCGGAAGATCGTTGGTAAAATGCATTGGAACGAAATCCTTGGGTACAACTTCACAAGAAAAATTTTCTGGGGAGTGATGCTCGACGCTGCCCGGCAATCCGGGGCAAACGTGCTCGAGGCTTCAGTCACAGCGGCTCAACGAGATGATGACGGCATCACGCTCCAAACGACGAGCGATGATGTGCAGGCGAAGGCCGTGATTTACGCGGCCGGTGTTCGTGGTAGCAATGTAGAAAGCATCCCGCGGCAGCTTGGTCTCGGTGTACCCCCCATGGTCCATGGCATCTTCGGGGATTTTATTTACGACGGCGATCCATGGCAAAGTCCCGATCTTGGCTTTTTATTCAACCTGGAAATCGTCAAAGGCTATTTCTGGTGCGCCTACGCGAGAAAATCGAATCGCGTGTCGATCGGCATCATGGACGAGGATAGAGCAGCTAACCACGATCTCATCTACCGATTTGCAAATACGGGCATAATTCCCGAGCTGAAAGATCGCGTCCCGCAAGATCTTACCATCCAAGAAGGACGCTTGGGGGCAGTCTCCCACCTGAAAGATGCCTGGCCGGTAGCGAGGACCGCGCCTCGGGTCATCTCGGTTGGCGAAGCCACGGGACAAATCGGAACCTACGTGTATGAGGGCTTGTTTAATGCTCGCTACGAGGGCCGGGTCGCTGCCAAGGTGCTTGCTGGCATCAAGCAAGACGACGTATGGGCGAACACCTCCCGCTACAAGCAATACGAGAAGGATGTAAAGATTCTCGACGATTATTTTTTGCGGATGGCGCGCATGCAACATTACGCCATGTACCACGGCGGCACGAATGGCCAGATCGCGCTGGAAGCATATTTAAAAGCATTTAACGAGCACGACAAGATCGTAGTCGATTCCATGAAAACGCAATATTTGGAGTTCTCGAACATGCGTCGCTTTGAAATCGGCTTGTTCGGCGCGATTCTCGGCCATGTGCCATTTCTCGACAAGCTGTCAGTGACCGCATCTCTTGTCACCGCGCGGATGCAAAAATGAGTCACTTTTTTAAAACTCTCGTCGCATTTTTCTTTGAATTGGTGTTCATAACCCGTTGTAGGTCGATGTGCCCCGATTTCATAAAAACTATTTCGTATAAATATTTCGGGGGCAGATCTTAATTATGGCAGAACCTCCCTTTGATCCTCTAGCGGGACTCGGCGATGTCGATCGAACGCATTGTGGCATTTGTGGTAAGCCGCTGACGGGCATGTCATTCTTGATGAATATTGATGGCGAACTCAAGAGCGTCTGCGCAGGATGCAATTTTCGAATGAAAAAGAAAAAATGACCTTGCCGCATGCAAGATACTCGCATTATACATGAAGTTGAAGCCTTGCCTATTAGTTTCCAACCATACTTGATTTTTTATGCCTCTTTCTTTGAGCCTTCCTCGAGATTTGCGATAATTTTTTATTCATGACCAATCAAAAGTGAATCATGGCGGAATTAAACGAAATCCTTGAACAAGCTAACGCTCTTTTTGACGAGGGTAAGTATCAAGAAGCAATTCCCTTGTATGACGAGCTCATCGAGCAAGCTGAATTCGGGGCGCAGCCAATATTCATGAAAGCTGAAGCCCTGGTGAATCTTGGACAACACGCCGACGCCGTGGCAGTTTATGATAAAGCGCTGGAAATTGATGATGAAAATGCGCTGATCTGGAATGGCAAGGGAAACGCACTGTATCATCTAGATGACTACGCCAAGGCGCACGTGTGTTTCGAGTGTGCCCTTGATATCGAGCCCGATAATTTTGATTACAAGTTCAGCGCCATCGAAACAGCGCTGCTAACGGGGGATCTTGAAGATGCATCCTTAATGGCGCAAGAAACTTTGCATCAAGCGAGTGAATCCAGGGAAATTTCCATTGCGTGGACATTCTGCATTGTCACATTTTTTTTGGCAGGACAATTCATGGATGCACTAGATACACTGGATGAATTCATAGCGCATTTCCAAGAAATAATGCACGACTTGATACCAGAAAATGATCTGCAAGCCGTCGATTATGATTTTTGTGGCATGGAAAAGGTCTTGAACGCCCGATTTCACGGGGCGAGCCAAAAAATTCTCGCATCAATCATTGGATTCCTGAAAGGTGATATGCCGATTGATGCCCTCGCCGCCATCAAGGCTAACGAAGGTGGAAACGTGACGGCGGATGATTTAAGCGAAGAATCTCAAAGCGAGGAACCAGAGATCGAAACTTTGGAGGATCATCCCAATTTCAACGCGATAATCGATGAAAATGAGCGCCGCGCCATCGAAGATATCGAAGATCTCATCTTTAACTTCGGTGATAATATCGGGTTTCAACCATTTGCATGGCTCTTCGGCAATTATGAATGGAATGTTGATCGGGGGCCTGCACCATTTCTCGAGGAATTAGATAACCGGTTCTTCATTGAAATTGAAGATGGCCACGCGAAGCGGCTCTCCATTGATATTAATGTCATGGAGGCGGCAATCGAGAAGCAAAGGGCACAAGATGGTGCATCAAGCGAGGATTCCATATCCGGAAAGGCGGGTGCCATGATAAATCTCCCCAATCTTGAAGAAATCTACTTCACGAGCAAGCGGTTTATTAATATCATTGAAGCTATGCGAGCTGCCTCTTTTGGCGAGGGTCATGAAGTAGACTTATATGTAAATGTTGATAGGATTCCCGATGAACAAGAAGACTTGCTTTCCCTTGACAAGGAGCCAGAAATTTCCGAAATTGACGAGCTACCAGTGGATTATCAATCGGAAGGCAAGAAACTCGTCGGATCCATGACCTGGAAAGCAACCAAATGAGTCATGTAAAACAACTTTTTTTATTGTCGATTCCACGATTTCCTTCATTTTTTTTGATTCATTCGGGGGTTCCTCGATAAAATATCAAGCACTTCCAAGGCGTCATGAATTTTAAATAGCACGGGTCGCGCATGATATACATGCCCGTTCTGTCAAATGCATA